>Ga0209526_10000010_pt1 | contig 125059 bp, 112 predicted proteins | sample JacPinW_OM2H0_M1_FD_188566 | JGI IMG/M metagenome (GOLD analysis project Ga0209526, IMG submission 188566) | Forest soil microbial communities from Algoma, Ontario, Canada - Jack Pine, Ontario site 1_JW_OM2H0_M1 (SPAdes) (version 2) | ecosystem: Environmental > Terrestrial > Soil > Boreal... | reverse complement strand
CTTATCGCAGCTTACCACGTCCTTCATCGCCTATTGGCACCAAGGCATCCATGATGCGCTCTTTGTAGCTTGATCAATCTGTTCCGATCCCTTGCGGGACCAGAGATTCTTTTGATAACTGAAACTCTCTGGCTGAAGATCTTAACCTCCAGCCGCTTGTATTTCAGACTCAGCTCTTAAAGTTGTACTTTCTTACTACCCTGTATGTAGATGTCAAAGAACCAGCTCTGCGTCCATTTGCGGGCAACAAAAAACTCAATCTCGCCTCCGGATAATTGTGTCCCGCCGTGGCGGGATTAATCAGCCGGGACAAAATTGAGTCCAATTTGCAGTCCCAAATGTACGTAGAACGAACTCCTGGATTAGAGGAGTCCCGCGCTCGGCGGGATCAAAATATTAGCCCAGATGGCGCAAACGTCAACGGCTCACCTCAAATTTTTACAAGAATTTTCCCCCCTCACATTTCATTGAACATCAATTAGTTGCAACACGGAAACCACGAACCACCACATCGAAGTTTTAATCTGCGGGAATCTGCGTAATCTGCGGATTCTATGATGCAACGTACGGATGGCCGCGCACTCGATCAGATTCGCCCCATCACATTTGAGCTCGGCATCGCTGCCCATGCGAGTGGTTCCGTTCTCGTTTCGATGGGGAACACGCGCGTGATTTGCGGTGTCATGATCGAGGAAGTCGTGCCGCGATGGATGAAAGAACAAAGCGTGTCCGGTGGCTGGCTGACGGCGGAATATTCGATGTTGCCTTACTCGACCACGACGCGAAAACCGAGGGATATTGTAAAAGGCCGGGTCGACGGGCGCAGCACGGAAATTCAGAGGTTAATCGGCCGATCACTGCGCGCAGTTGTCGATCTTGAAAAACTTGGGTCACGCACGATGTGGGTTGATTGCGACGTCCTTCAAGCCGATGGCGGTACGCGGACCGCGGCGATCACGGGCGCAAGTCTCGCCGTCGCGATTGCTTGTCGAAAACTCGCGAAGGAAAAAAAGGTGGATGCTCCGCCGATCAAGAAACTGGTCGCCGCAGTCAGCGCAGGAATTCTCGACGGAAATGCGATTGTCGATCTTAACTACGAGGAAGACAAAGGTGTTACCGTCGATTTCAATCTCGTCGCGACGGAGGACGGCGAATTTGTCGAGGTCCAGGGATCCGGAGAGGAATCAACCTTTTCGCAACCGCAGCTGGATGAAATGCTCGTGCTTGGCCGGAAGGGCATCGCCGACTTGATCGCGGCGCAGCGGGCGGTGCTGGCGCGTCTGATGGTCACGCCGCCCGATTGATTTAGCGAATCACCATTCCGGCGTGATTAGTGGCGGCCATTTGGCTCGCCGAAGTCATGTTCGGAATCACGGCCGTGAGCGGAAGATCGACAATCGTGACCTGCGCGCCTCGTCCGACCAAACTATAAAGATTGATGATATCGGTCGAGCGCATTCGGATACAGCCGTAACTGGCGCGCAAACCAATGTTTCGCTCCTCCGGCGTTCCGTGAATGTAAATATCGCGTCCAAATGCGTTTCGGTTTCGCAATTCGCGTCCACGCAACCACATGATGCGCGTCACAATCGGATCGCGGCCCGGCGCGTTCACCGCAATTACTTCACCGGTTCGCCGCCGGTCCTTGAACACAGCGCCGGCCGGAGCGCCGTCGCCGATCTTGTCCGCAACCTCCAATTCACCCAAAGGCGTACCGTAACTTCCAGGTCGGTCACTCAGGCCAAACTTCGAAGTCGAAATTGGATACGTCGCAACCAATTGGCCTTTTTCAAGCAGAACGAGTTTTTGTTCGCGCGCGCTGATCACGATGTGGTGGTCCACATCCGGAGGTGCGGCACAGGAAGCAAGGAAAAGGGCAAATCCGAGCAGCGAAAATTTATCTAGCGGTCGGCCCTGTCTCATCGATTAAATCGGAAGAACTGTTCGGCAGTCTCGGTCGTTGCGCTAGCAATTTCTTCGAGAGGAACTCCGCGAGCAGCGGCAATTGATTCTGCGACTAGTCGCGTGTAGGCGGGCTCGCATCTTTTTCCGCGAAAGGGTACCGGCGCGAGATATGGACAATCTGTTTCCACCATGAATTTCCAGAGCGGAATTTGCGCCGCGACTTCGCGCACGGCCGCGCCGTTTTTGAAAGTGACGATGCCGGTGAAGGAAACGAGATGATCAAGATCGAGAACTTCATTCGCCTGCTCGAGCGAACCGCCGAAGCAATGAAACGCGCCACGCAGTTTGTCTGTGTACGGCTTCATTATCTCGAGCGTGTCATTCCACGCGTCGCGCTGGTGAATGACGACGTTCAAGCCGAGTTCGGCCGCGAGATCGAGTTGCTGCTCAAACAAACTCGCCTGTTTTGATTTGTAAGCGCCGTCGTGAATCTTTGCTTCGATCTCCTCATCGGTCTCGGTCCGCAACGCTCCGGCCAGGACTTGCACTTGTTTTTCTTTCGCCACTTTCGCGCTCGGCAAATAATGATAATCGAGTCCGGTTTCACCGATCGCGACCACGCGCGAATTTTGCGCAAGCTCGCGCAAAGGCGTGATCACATCTTCGCCCGCTTCCTCGACATAAGTCGGATGAACGCCGATGACGGCGTAAACGTTTGGATATTTTCCGGCAAGATCGACAGTGCGTTGACTGCTCTCGACTGAAGTGCCGATCGTGATGATGCGCGTGACTCCGGCTTCGGTTGCGCGACGAAGCACATCGTCGAAGTCGTTCGCGAAATCCGGATAGTCGAGATGCGCGTGAGTTTCGATCAGCATTAGAACAACAACGCAAATACGTATTCGAGAAGATTCACCATTCGATGATCGTGCTCGCCCAAGTCAGCCCGCCGCCGAACACGACCATCAAAACGTAATCGCCGTGTTTGATGCGGCCGGTACGATTGGCTTCGTCGAGCGCCATGGCCACGGCCGCGGCGGAGGTGTTTCCGTACTTGTCGAGATTCACAAAAAACTTCTCGATCGGAATCTTAAGACGATCGGCGATGGCTTCGATGATCCGCAGGTTCGCCTGGTGCGGAATGACGCAGGCGATGTCGTCGATCGTTAGGCCGGCTTGATCGAGCGCTTTTTTCGCCGCGCTGAGCATCGCGGTCACCGCTTGTTTATAAACTTCTTTCCCGGTCATGTGAATGGTCGCGAGATTCAGGTGCGCATTTTCCTTGGTGATGGGGCAACGCGAACCGCCGCCGGGCATGAACAAAATATCGGTGAACTCACCGTCGCTGCCGATGTGTGTGCTGATGACGCCGTGCGCACTGCCGCGATGTTGGAGAACGGCCGCGCCCGCGCCATCGCCGAAGAGCACGCAGGTATTGCGATCGGTCCAATTAGTGATCGAGGTCAGTTTATCAGCGCCGATGACGAGAACAGTGTCGTAGGTATGCGAAGTGATGAATTGCTGGGCGATCTCGACGGCGAAAAGAAATCCCGCGCATGCGGCTGAAATATCCAGACACGCGGCGTTGGTCGCGCCGATCTTTTTCTGAACAAAGCAAGCGGTCGCGGGAAAGAGCATGTCGGGCGTGGCGGTTGCGACCAGGAGAAGATCGACATCTTTCGCCGAAATCTCCGCCTGTTCGAGCGCTCGGAGTGCGGCCTTCGCGGCCATGTCGCTGGTGTTTTCATCCTTGGCCGCGACGCGGCGTTCCTTGATGCCAGTGCGCGTGGTGATCCACTCGTCGGACGTATCGACCATTCGCGAGAGCTCTGCGTTCGTCAGGATCTTTTCCGGCACATAACTGCCAGTGCCGACGATCGAGACCGTACGTTGCGATTTAGCTGAGCGCGGGCTCGAGCGAGGCTGTCGTTTCATGATAACGGCGAATCTCCTCGACGATATGCGGGTTCACCTGTTGTTCAATCGACTCGGCCGCGACGCGCAGGGCGTTCTTGACCGCGAGCGGCGTGCTCGCCCCGTGCGCGATGATGCAAATGCCGTTCACGCCGAGAAGGGGGCTGCCGCCGTACTCCTCGTAATTCGTTTTAGCTCTAATGCCGCGAAATGACTCCCGTGCCAGAAACGCGCCCAGTTTTCGCATGGTCGTGCGCTCGAGCTCGTGCTTGAGCCATTGAAAAATCGCCACTGAGATCGATTCGCACGTTTTCAGAATCACGTTGCCAACAAAACCGTCACACACCACGACTTCGACGGGATCTTCGAAGAGATGGCGGCCCTCGATGTTGCCGACAAAATTGAGCGAGCTCTTTTTTAACATCTTAAAGACCTCTTTGGTCATCTCGTTACCCTTCACGTCTTCCTCGCCCAGCGAAATCAAACCGACCTTTGGGTTTTTGTAACCAAGAACATGCCGCGAATACACCGTGCCCATGAATGCGTATTGCACAAGGTGCTCAGGCCGCGCGTCGATATTCGCGCCGGCATCGACCAAAACGAAAACATTCGTTTCTGTAGGCAGCACCGCTGCGATGCCTGGCCGATCGATCCCCGCCAAAGTGCGAAGCTTGATCATACTCGCCGCGACCGCCGCGCCAGTATGACCAGCACTGACAATCGCGTCGGCCTGGCCGTGCTTTACAAGATCGACCGCGCGGCTGACGGACGAATCTTTTTTTCGCCGTACCGCCGACCAGGCGCGGTCGCTCATATCCACGACTTGGGTTGAGTGGACGATCTCGATCTTGCGATCGTGGTAGTTGAGCGTCTTCAGCTCCGCCTCGATTTGCGCGGTATCACCGACCAGAAAAAGTTTGCTGATGTGCGGGTATTCGCGCAGCGCCATCACCGCACCGGGCACCAGGTTGGACGGACCGAAATCGCCGCCCATCGCATCCAAGGCGATCTTCACGAGGTAATTTTGCGAATTTTAGTCGCCCAATGCAAAACGAAAGTTGTAGCCGCTGGTGGGAGCCGCGCTGGCAATTGTCTCGGGCCGCAGAAGGCGAGTTTTACTTTCCCTCCACCGTCAACACCTGTCGCCCGCGATAATAACCACAGGAAGGACAGGCCGTGTGCGATCGAACCGCGCTGCCGCACTGCGGACATTTGGTCGTTTGCGTCGCGTGCCAGCGATTGGCCGCCTTACGCGTGCGCAACCGCATCTTCGAAGTTTTTCGTTTGGGGACTCCCATGGTGAGCGGCTAAGGAAAGCAGAGAATGCGAAAAAGACAACCGCGTTGTAGCTGCCGCCGTCTCTGGCGGCAGAAGTTTCTCATTTGTGCAGTTTTAGCTTATCCAGTGCGCCCCAGTCGTGTTCCCGTTTAGCTTCACGATCTTGCTTCTCCGCAGCGGTCAATTCGACTTTTGGCCCCTTGCACTTTTTGCCGCCTTCGCGATCGCAATGGGGATACGCGGGCAGGTTCAGCAATATATCTTCCCGAATCATCGGCGTAAGATCGACCGTCTCCGGGCCTTGCAGTTCGGTATGCACGGCAAAGGCCGGCACGTAAATATCGTGCACAAATTTTTCCAGACACGACACGCATGTCACTTCCACCGGTTGCGTGAGCGATCCGTTCGCCCAGAGCGCGCTCCCGGAAACGCCGATGTCGATCTTGTAACGCAGCGGCCCGATGCACCGAATCCCGTCCGCTTCCAATTCTGAGATCGGACAATCCTCCTCGCCTTCGAGGTGCAAGCCTTCCGCCGGGATTTGTTTCAAATGGATTTTCATCGCTTTAGCTTTGTCCCCAAAGCTTTCACCACCAGCGCCGGCACGAATTTCGAAACGTCGCCGCCGAGCCGTGCGATCTCCTTGACGATGCGCGAGCTCAAGTAGGTGTAATCCTCCTTCGGCATTAAGAAGATCGTTTCCACGGCCCCTTGCAGTTTTCGATTCATCAACGCCATTTGAAATTCAAACTCGAAATCGGAGATGGCGCGCAGGCCGCGGATGACGGCGCCGGCTTTTTCTGCCACCGCAAAATCGACCAGCAATCCCTCGAAGTGAGCGATGCGCACATTCTCGATCTTGCCCAGAGTGTTCTGGAGCAAATCGAGTCGTTCCTGCAACGTGAACATCGGCTGTTTCTCATCGTTGTGCGCTACGGCCACGATGACTTCGTCAAAAAGTTTTCGCGCCCGTTCGACCACATCGAGATGTCCGTTCGTGACTGGATCAAAGCTGCCGGGGTAGATCGCGCGTTTCATCGGGAAGGAAAATCAGACATCCAACCACAAACATCAAATCCGGTCGCCGCGGCGACACGGATTCGTCGGTTGGCGAACTTTTACGCCCTTGCCGAAGTAACGCGAAGCCGGACAGTGTTTTCTACGCATGTCTGCCCCGTCGCCCTATGTCGCCCTATAAGACGATCGCTGTCGCCAGCACTTTTTCGCCTCGTTTCCTTCAGGTGCTCTCGGAAGCGAAGCGGATGAGTGACCGTTTTTCGTGCGATCTCAATCTCATCTATGTCGGTGACAAGACCGAAGAGACGACGCGGAAGTTTCGCGACGTTCTGGGGCAGCTTTCGTTGCCGCTGGATTCGACCATCCATTACCAACGAGGCGATCCGGCCGGCGGAATCCTGCGGGCGCTGGTCGACCAAAAGATCGACATGATCGTCGCCGGTGCACTGGAGAAAGAAGTAGTCCTTCATCCTTTCCTGGGCAATGTCGCCCGGCGTTTGGTCCGCGAGGCGAAATGTTCGGTCATGCTCTTCACTCATCCGGAGACCGAACCCAAGCCGCTGCGAAAGCTTGTTTTCGTCGCCGATTACTCCGATCACGCCCGTAACGCCCTGAAGAAGACATTCCAGCTGGCGTTCGCCGAAAATGCGGAATGCCTTTATGTCATCCGCGTCATCACGGCATTCGATGAGGCGCGCGCCAAAGCGGGCGGAGGCCAAAAGATAAGATCGCTCGATGATGAGGAGACCGAGTTGGAAAAATTCGTTCTCTCGTCCGGAACAACCGAAGTGCCCATCGAAGCGCGTTGTATCCGTGGCAATACCGGATTTGCGACTGCCGATTTCGTAAAATCAGTCAACGCCGATTTGCTCGTCGTGCCATTGCAGCCATCAGCAAATGGCTCTCAAGCATTGCCCAGCAACATCGCCTGGATCACGGACGTGATTCCGTGCAACCTCTGGGTGATTCGTTAACGGCGCGTTCATATGCCTTGGTTTAAATCGAAGCCGACAGTTCGCACGGGCCAGGGTTCGACCCAACTCTCCAAAGAAGAATTCCTGCGGCGTTGGAAACAGCGTTTCTACGATCCCGCATTCGAACCGGTGCAATCGAAGATCGACGAGCTCGGAAACATCGCCTGGGAAGCGTACGACGATCACCGTAAAAGTCCGCGCACCCGCAAGGCCGGCGCTGAGTTCGCCGATCCCGAATACGAACTCGCGATCGAATGGCTTGAGACGCGCGCGAAAATCCAGGAAGCGCAAGATCGACAACGTTCGCCCGGCACCCGCTCGCGCATCCTGCTGATCTGCGCGTCGCCGCGGACCGATGAAACGTGCCCGGGCGAGATGTCGAAAACATTTCGCCTCGCGCAGGCGGCGCGTGAATCAATAAGCGCAGAGCAAAAGTTCGAAGTCGATTTTCTGGATCTGAGCAATCTGGCGGCGGAGTACGGGCGCACCATTTATCCCTGCAAAGCATGCGTCTCCACCGCGATGCCCCTTTGTCATTGGCCGTGCACCTGTTATCCGAACTACGCCATGGGGCAGGTGAACGATTGGATGAACGAACTTTATCCGCGCTGGGTCGCGGCGCACGGAGTGATGATCGTTGCTCCAGTGCATTGGTATCAGGCGCCGAGTGTTTTGAAATTGATGATGGACCGCCTCGTTTGCGCTGACGGGGGAAATCCCGATCCCACCACGACGCACGGCAAAACGCCGGAGGAAGCAAAAGCGCTCGAGTTGAAGGGTTGGCATTATCCGCGACACCTCGCCGGTCGTGTTTTCTCCATCGTTGTCCATGGCGATGCCGAAGGCACGGATAACGTGCGACAAGCCCTGCACGACTGGTTGTCGGACATGCGGCTCGTGCCCGCCGATGAAGCGGCGATTTTTGATCGTTACATCGGATATTACCAACCGTACGCCACGAGTCATGAGGCGCTCGATCGTGACGAAGCGCTTTTCGAAGAAACGCGCAATGCCGCGCGGATCTTGATGCAGTCAATCGACGAAGTGCGGAGCGGTCGCCGTCGCATCAAATTCGACGTCAAAGATCCGCGCGCCAAATAATTGTAGAGGCGCTTGTGCCAAGCGCCTTAATATTAGGTCGGCGGTTGACACAACCGCCGCTACAACTTCCGCGATGAGCCAGGAAAATCTGTTCAAGCCATTCGGCGTTGCGCATCTCACCGTCATCTTCCTGACGGCGGCGTTGCCGTTTCTGCTCGCGCTGATCGTGCACCGAACGAAGTCGCGCTTCCTCGAGCGCTCGATCGCCTTCTCGATCTCGGCGCTGCTCTTAATAAATTACGTTGCGTACTTGATTGTCGCGCGTCACTTCGGTGTCACGCATTGGTATAAAACCCTGCCGCTGCAATTGTGCGACTGGGCGATGTTCGTTATCATCGTCGCACTCTGGACCGGGAATCGCCGCTGGCTTGAGGTTGCCTACTTTTGGGGAATCGGCGGAACGCTTCAGGCCCTCATCACTCCCAATCTGGCCTTTGGTTTTCCCGATTTGCGCTTCATTAGTTTCTTTGTCGCGCATTCCGGCATCATCATCGGGATTGTTTTTCTGATGTTGATCTACGGGTTTCGGCCCCGCGCCGTCGGGATTTTGCGCACGTTCGCTTGGACGGAACTCTATTTCGTCGTCGCGTTTACCTTCGATCTGCTTACGGGCGAAAACTACGGTTTTCTCCTGCATAAACCGGAGGCCGCTTCGCTGCTTGATTTTCTTTCCGACTCGCGGCCGCTCTATCTGCTGCAGTTTCACGGGCTCGCCTTTCTTTTCTTTTGCGCGCTGTATGCGCCATTTGCGATTGTCGATCTTGCCAGAGGAAAATCGCTGAGGAACGCAGGAAAGCAGGAAGGAAGTCTTTAAAAATTCCTGCGTTCCTGCTTTCCTTAGAAATCATGGTTAGAGCAACACCTTTGCGCGTCGGCAAAGTCAATATCGGCGGGAAACGGCCGGTGTTTATTCTGGGGCCGTGCGTGATCGAGTCGGAGAAATTCGTTTGGCGCATGGCCCAAGAGATCTCCAAAATCTGCGCGAAAGAAGATGTCGATCTTATCTTCAAAGCGTCCTACGACAAAGCGAACCGGACATCGGTGCGCTCGTTTCGCGGCGTCAGTGTGCAGGAAGGGTGCGAGATTTTGGCGGCGATCGCGCACAAGCTGAAAATTGCGGTGACGACCGACGTGCATTCGTCGGCGGAAGCAAAGATTGCCGGAGACAAGATCGACATGTTGCAGATCCCGGCGTTTCTCTGCCGGCAAACGGATTTGTTGCGCGCGGCGGCGAAGACCGGGCGCGCGATTAACGTGAAGAAGGGCCAATTCCTTGCGCCATGGGACATGAAGAACATTGCGGAGAAGCTGATTGCATTCGGGAACGACAAGTTTTGCTTCACCGAACGCGGGACGACCTTTGGTTACAATAATCTCGTGGCCGACATGCGTTCGCTGTTTTGGATGCGTGAAGCCGGTTATCGCGTGATTTTTGATGCGACCCATTCCGTCCAGCGACCGGGCGGAGCAGGGGATGCAACTTCCGGAGATGGCGAACTTGCACCGGTGCTCGCACGCGCGGCGGTCGCGGCGGGTTGCGATGGGATCTTTATGGAGGTGCACGAGAATCCGGCGCGTGCTTTGTCGGACGGGCCGAATCAGGTGTCGCTAAAGGATTTGCCGAAGCATTTGCGCATGTTAAAGGCTATTCATGCCGCCGTTTCGTAGCGGACGCGCCGCACATTGGCGCGCGCTCGTTTCGTTATTGTCGATCTTGATCCTCTTTTGCTCACATTCGCTCTGGGCGGCGGGCAAAAGCGGTGAAGGAAAAGGCACAAAAAAGAAAAAAAGGGATCTGACCGCGATGGCCGGCGCCTCGCCCGGCGAACAGAATTTGACCAACATTCCTCTACCGATCGGGCACGAGGCCAAGGGTCTGACCCTCCCGGATTTCGATGCGAACGGCCATCTCGTCGGCAAGTTCGAGGCGGGTACGGCGCGACGCCTCGACGAAGAACACGTGGTGTTTCAAAAGCTAAAGATCACGACGTTCACTCCCGAAAACCAACTTGATTTGCAGATCGACATGCACACCTCAGTTCTCAATTTGAAAACGCGCCTTTTGACCTCGCAGGAGCGCACGACTGTCCGCCGCGCCGATTTCAACATCGCCGGCGATTCCGTCCAGTTCGACACCAACACGCGCACCGGGCGATTGATCGGGAACGTCAAAATGGTCATCACCGATCAATCGCATCTGATGGGAAAGCCGACGGAATGACGAGGCGATCGCTCCTGATTTGGTTGATCTCGATGGCAGCAGCGGTGGTCTTGCCATACGCCTTTTCGCAAAGTCCATCGCCGAGCGCCGCGCCGAAGAAGGCGGCAAAAGAGAAATCGCCGCCGAGCAAATTGTTTGACATGGACTCGGCGAAGACAACCGGCCCAATTACGACCGAGATTTACGCCGATGAAGCATTTTTTGATTCGAGCAAGAGTATGGGCGTTTTTACCGGTCACGTGAAAGTGACGGATCCGCGATTCAATGTCCAAGCAGACAAACTGACCGTCTTTATCGCTAAAGGAGAGAGCCAGGGACTGGAGCGAGCGCTCGCTGAGGGGAACGTGGGAGTGGTGCGCGATCGCCCCGATCCGAATGGCGGCCCACCAACGCACGCGGTCGGCCGATCGGAAAAAGCGGTTTACACAGCAGCGACGGGAAACGTGGAACTGACTGGAATGCCGCGAGTGCAGCAAGGCTTGAACATCCACGTCGCGACAAGCCCGGAGACGGTGATGGTGATTAATCAAAATGGTCAGCTGACTACGCACGGCCCGAGCCGGACCGATATCCGCCAGGAACCGAAGGAAGAAACAAAAGACGAGAAGAAAGGCGAAAAGAAGGGTGAAAAGAAAACGGAGGCGACACCGACACCATGATTGGTAAGACCGCTCCCGGGTCCGACTCGAAAGTGGCCGCGCCGCCTCCGGCCAAGATCGACAATGTCCTTGCCACGGACCAGCTTGTGAAGATTTACGGCGGCCGATCGGTCGTTAATGGCGTCAATCTCAACGTCGGCGCCGGCGAAATCGTTGGATTGCTCGGCCCGAATGGCGCGGGCAAAACGACGAGCTTTTACATGATTGTCGGTCTTGTTAGGCCAAACAGCGGCCGCGTGATTTTTTCGGGTACCGACGTCACGAACTATCCGATGTACAAGCGCGCGCGGCTCGGCATGGGTTATCTGCCGCAGGAAGAATCGATTTTTCGCAAATTGACGGTCGAGCAAAACATCCTCGCGATTCTTGAGACCCTGCCGCTAAGCAAAGCAGAGCGCCGGAGCCGTTGCGATCATCTGCTCCATCAATTTGGAATTGAGCGGATCGCGAAAAACCAGGCGCTGACCTTGAGCGGCGGCGAGAAGCGGCGATTAACGATCGCGCGGTCGTTGGTGACCAAGCCGAAACTGCTCATGCTCGATGAGCCGTTCAGCGGTGTCGATCCGATCGCTGTTTACGATGTGCAACAAATCATCGTGAACCTGCGCAAATCGGGGCTCGCTATCATGATCACCGATCACAACGTGCGGGAGACTTTGTCGATCGTCGATCGCGCCTATTTGATTTTTGAAGGTCGGGTCGAAAGCGAAGGCACGAAAGATTTCCTCATCAGCGACCCAATCAGCCGTCAGCTTTATCTCGGCGAGCGTTTCAAGATGTAGTCTCTGTCATTCCGGCCGGAGTGGAGGAATCTCATACTGTTGTCCGGATAATATAGAGATGTCTCGACTTCGCTCGACATGACAAATAGCGAGCGCTTCAAGATGTAGATGTCGATCTTGCCCGGCGCCACACGGTTCTGCCTTCATCAATGGATTCGCCGGCGCGATGAAAAGAATATGACAATCGATCGACTGCGAATTGGCAATCGTCGGCATCCGCGTTAGAAGTTAGGCCGTTCGATGAGCGAGCGTCCTGGCACACAAACGATCACGTCCGAAAGCGCGCAGCGCAAAAGTGTGCCGGTGATCACGGTCGAGACCTTCTACAATTCGCACGCGCAACGTTTGCAGATGAAGCTGGAGGGCCCGCGGGTAGGCTTTCATCGCAAGATCCGCGAGCCCACTATCAATCGCCCCGGCCTCGCGCTGTCGGGATTCTTCAGTTATTTCGCCGAGAAACGCGTGCAGGTCCTGGGGGCCGCCGAAAATACTTATCTCAAAAGCTTGTCGGCGAAGGTGCGAGTGAAGCGTTTCCGTGACCTTTGCGCACGGAAAATTCCCTGCATTGTCCTTTCGCGCGGATTCCATCTTGAACCGCCACTGCAGGAGGTCGCAGGCGAAGAGGAGATCGCGGTTTTTCGCACCCCCATGATCACGATGAAGTTCATTAACGCGGCGACGATCGCGCTCGAGCTGGATTTCTCGCCCACCGTGACGGAATTCGGCAGCATGGTGGATATTCTGGGCGTGGGTGTTTTGATTCGCGGCGACAGCGGCATCGGCAAAAGCGAATGCGCGCTCGGTTTGATCGAGCGCGGCTACAGTCTGGTGGCGGACGACGTTACGCGGATCACGTCGTTGGAAAATCGCGAATTGATGGCGACCGCCCCCGACCTTACCCGTAATCACATGGAAGTGCGCGGCATCGGCATCATTAATATCGCTTCCATTTTCGGGATCGGCGCGATCCGCATTGAGAAGCGGCTAGATCTGGTGGTGACGCTAAAGGAGTGGCAACAACTCGAGCAAGTCGATCGGATCGGGCTCGACCAGGAGTTTTATGAGATCCTCGGCCTGCAAGTGCCTCACGTCACAATTCCGGTGCGGCCGGGACGCGACATCGCGCGCTTGGTCGAGGTAGCGGCAATGGACCAGAAGCTGAAAGGATTGGGACGTAACAGCGCGGTGGAGTTTAACACGAAACTTCTCAACATCATGGAGCCCAAGGAGAAATAATGGGATTGTTGAGTCGCAGGAACAGCGCCGGGCGCGGGCAAAAGATCGAGAAGGAAGTCCCGATCATCAATCGGCTCGGTCTGCATGCGCGGCCCGCCGCCATGTTCGTTCGCATCGCCAGCCGTCATCGGTGCGAAGTTTGGGTGTCGAAGGAAGGCGAGGAGGTAAACGGCAAGAGCATCATGGGTCTGATGATGCTGGCCGCGGGGCAGGGATCGAAGCTGCGTATCCGATGCGACGGACCGGATGCGGACAAGGCGATGCAGGAATTGGAAGAATTAATCAACGCGCGCTTTAACGAAGATTGACACCCGCATTACTCTCGCAAGTGGATGAACGAGGATAACGCGAGAGAGGAAATCAGGTTTCGCGGCGCGGGCGTCTCTCCGGGGATGGCCCACGGCAAGATTCACGTCGTGCGCGATGATCTGGACGACGTCGCGCGCTATCGCATCGCTCGTTCCCAAATCTCGAGCGAGATCGGCCGTTTCGAAGCCGCCCTCATTCAGACGCGCATGCAGATCCTGGAGATGCAACAGAAGATCGCCGAATCGCTCGGGGCCAAGGACGCGGCGATTTTTGACGCGCACCTGCTCGTGGTCGAGGACCGCACGTTGATCGACGAAGTGTTGCGCAAATTGGAAACGGACCTTTGCAATGTGGAATGGGTCTTTCAGGAAGTGGCGAGCAATTACGCCGAAACTCTGAGCAAGATCGACGATCCCTATCTGCGTGAGCGCGCGCTCGACATCGAGGATGTGACGAAGCGGGTGATTCGTAATCTGCAAGGCAAGGCGCCCAAATCATTTCTGGCCGAGACGGAACCGCACATTCTCATCGCGCACAATCTCACGCCTTCGGACACGGCGACGATGAATCGCGAACGCGTCCTTGGGATCGCGACCGATTTGGGCAGCCGCACCTCGCACACCGCGATCATGGCGCGTTCCCTTGGGATTCCGGCGGTGGTCGGATTGCACGACATTACGGAAAGGTTGGAGACCGGCCAGAAAGTGTTGCTCGACGGTTCGGACGGGTTAGTCATTCTCAATCCAACCGAGGAAACGCTCGCCCGTTACGGCGAGATGGAATCGCGCCGCGTGCGCGTGGTCGCGAAACTGAGAGAGCTGCGCGAAACAAAATCGACTACGCGCGATGGGCGCCACGTTGTTCTCTCCGCCAATATCGAATTGCCTGATGACGTCGATGCCGTTGCGGCCAATGGCGCCGAAGGGATCGGCCTTTATCGCACCGAGCTTCTTTATCTGAATCGCAACACCCTTCCAGGCGAAGACGAGCAGTACGAGACGTATCGCAAAGTGGCGGAGCGCGTCGCGCCCGATCCATTGATCATTCGCACGTTTGACCTGGGTGGCGACAAAGTCGCGCCCGGCACGACAGACGTGTTCGATGAAATGAATCCATTCCTTGGGTGGCGAGCAATCCGCTTTTGTCTCGAGAACCCCGAAGTTTTCAAAACTCAACTCCGGGCCATCCTTCGCGCCAGCGAAGTCGGCAACGTGAAGATCATGTTTCCAATGATCTCGGGGTTGGATGAGCTGCGCCGTGCGATGTCGATCTTGCAGGAATGCAAAGAAGAGTTGCGGCGTAATGGATCGGCCTTTGGCGAAGCGACCGAAGTGGGCGCCATGATCGAGATCCCAAGTGCGGCCATCTCGGCCGACATGCTCGCGCGCGAGGTTGATTTTTTCAGCATCGGCACAAACGACCTGATTCAATATGCGATTGCGGTCGATCGCATGAACGAAAAGATCGCGCATCTGTATGAGCCGACGCACCCGGCCGTGCTGCGGTTGCTCAAGATGATCGCCGACGCCGGACACGCGAACGACATTTGGGTGGGAGTCTGCGGAGAGATGGCGGGCGACATCGCACTCATTCCGCTTCTGCTTGGCCTCGGCGTGGATGAGCTGAGTGTCGGCGCCACGCTGGTGCCGCGGGTCAAACGCGCCGTGCAAAGTCTCGCCGTGCCAGAATGCGAACAGCTCGTGGCTGATGCGCTGAAGCTGCAGACCGGCTCGGAAATTCTGAACCGCTCTCTTGAGCTGGCGAGCCAGCGTTACGGAGATTTGCTCGGGTAAAATTTGCGGTCATCCCGAGCGGAGCGAGGGACCTCTCAACCGCAGTGAATACTTACTACGTATACATGATGACCAACCGAAGTCGGGTCGTCCTCTACACCGGTGTTACAAATAGTCTCGAGAGCCGTCTTTGGTTCCACACGAATAATTCAAGTCGTAGTTTCACAAAACGGTACAAAGTTGATCGACTCGTCTATTACGAATCATTTGACCGTCCAAGCGATGCAATCTCCCGAGAAAAGGAAATTAAGGGCTGGCGGCGCGAGAAGAAAAATGACCTCGTGCGACAATTGAATCCGAATTGGGAGGATTTGGGTAAGAAGTTTATTCTTCGGTCGTAGGTGAGGTCCCTCGCCGTCTGTGCGGCTCGGGATGACAGCGCGAGGGGTGGTGAGCGCTATTCTTCTTCGGTCGATTCCGCTTCCGGATCGGGCTTGAGCCCTTCTTCTTCCATTTTGCGCAGGACGTCGCTCATGTCGTCCACTTCGTCCCAAACTTCCTGGCTCACGTAGATCGGCGCTTTTTGTTGTGTCGCCATGGCGATGCAATCGCTCGGTCGCCCATCAAGCTCGACGATTTTTTTCTGCTGCAATTCGTTCTCCGCCGCGATGATCATGCGCGCGTAGTAGGTCGCGTTTTTCAAATCGTTGATGATGACGCGCTCCACCTTGGCCCCGAGCGCAGTCATGAGATGACCGATGAGATCGTGCGTGAGCGGGCGCTCTTTCGAGATCTCGCGCATGAACATGGTGATCGCGCTGCCCACCGTTTGATCGACATAGATGATGAACACCTTGTCGTTGTTCCCCAAAAATACCGCGCACCCTCCGCTCGTGGGCAAAACCGCGCGCACTTGCACCTCGATCACCGTCTTGTTCATCCCGGCACACCGTATCCGCCGGAAACGGAAAAACAAGCGAGGCGCCGGATCGCGAATAAGTCCGGCGCGATTTTTTTCGAACTCCGCTTGCATGTTCGCTGCACTGACTGATGATGCCGATTGCATCCAGTGTCGGCCCCGGAAAAGATAAAAAATGGTTGGGACGTTGATGCAGCTATCGCGACCTACAACGTCGATGGATGGGGCTGCGGGTACTTCACGGTCAACGCGAACGGCAACGTCATCGCGCGGCCGTTGCAGGAAAATGGCGGCGACATCGACATTCTCGAAGTCGTAAACGAAGCGCGCTCGCGCGGGCTCAGTTTTCCGCTCGTCATCCGGTTTCAGGATTTGCTGCGGCACCGCGTCGAATCGGTCAACCGCGCTTTCAAGGATGCCATCACCGAATTCAACTATCGCGGCAGTTATCGCGGTGTGTTTCCGATCAAGGTCAATCAGTTGCGTGAAGTCATCGAAGAGATCGTCGATGCCGGTAAGCAATTTCATTTCGGACTCGAAGCCGGCAGCAAACCGGAACTGGTCGCGGCGCTCGCGATGCATAAGGACCCGGAGAGCCTCATCATTTGCAACGGTTACAAAGACGCTGCTTATGTTCGGATCGCATTGCTCGGGCGTAAGCTCGGCAAGTCGGTCATCATCGTCGTCGAGAAACTGGAGGAGCTCGAGCAGACCATTCGTGCGGCGAAGGAAGTTGGCGTTGAACCGCACATCGGGATTCGCGTTCGTCTTTACAGCAAAGGCTCCGGCAAATGGGCGCCGAGCGGCGGCGAGAACGCGAAGTTCGGCCTCGACACCACCAGTCTGGTCGCAGCCAGTGAAATGTTGAAAGCGGCCGGGCTCGCGCATTGCCTCAAACTCGTTCATTTCCATGTCGGCTCGCAGGTGCCGGATATTTCCACGATCAAACGCGCGGTGCGGGAAGCGGCACGCTATTACGCCAAACTCGCCAAACTCGGACACGACCTTGGTTATCTCGATGTCGGCGGCGGTCTCGGCGTCGATTACGATGGTTCGCGCAGCGACTTCGATAGCTCGGCCAATTACTCGCTCCAGGAATATGCCAACGACGTCGTCTGGAATATCGCCGATGTGTGCGATTCCGAAGGCGTCGCGCATCCCGCGATCGTGAGTGAGGGCGGACGCGCCATCGTCGCGCATCATTCCGTGCTGGTGATGGAAGCTTTCAGTTCCATCGAGAAAACCGCGCCCAAGATAAGAGTCAGCGCCGGGGAGAAGGATCACAAACTGGTAAGCGACATTCTCGACGTAAAACAGAGATTAAAGCGCAGCAATCGCATCGAGAGTTTGCATGACATTCAGCAGATCAAGGAAGAATCGCAGGAGATGTTCAATCTCGGCCTGCTCGATCTCGAATCGAAAGCAAAGATCGACACTGTCTATTGGCAGCTCGCCCAGCAGATCGTCAACATGCATCGCGGTCTGCGTTTCGTTCCCGAAGAAGTGAAACAGCTCGAGATTTCGTTAGGCGATCAATACATCTGCAACTTCTCTGTCTTCCAATCGCTGCTCGATCATTGGGCGCTTGGCCAGTTGTTCCCCATCATGCCGATCCATCGCCTCACCACCGCGCCCGATCGCAACGGCATGATCGTCGACATCACCTGCGACTCCGACGGCAAGATCTCGAAGTTCACCGATCTGCAGGACGTGCGCGAAACGATCCCGCTCCATCGCATCGTGCCTGGAGAAATGTATTACCTGGGCGTGTTCATGGTCGGCGCCTACCAGGACATCATGGGCGATCTGCACAACTTGTTCGGCCGCGTCACCGAAGCGCACATCTTTCTCGATCCGGACGAAGAATCCGGTTGGTACATCGAGGAGGTGATCGAAGGCAGCACCATCGGCGAAGTCCTCGCCATGACGCAGTGGGACAAAGTCGAGTTGATGCGTTTGTTAAAAACGCAGGTCGATGCCGCCATCAAAACCGATTTCCTCAAACCGAACGAGGCGATGAAACTTCTTACCGACTACGAGCGTCTCCTCCAGGAATACACTTACCTCAGCCTCAACGGCACCAAGCCGCCGCCGCAACCGGGCAATTGGCTGCCGCTAAGTTAAGCGATTATCGATGTAGGTGCCGCGTCAGAAACCGATCACGGCTCCTGTCGATATGATTTGTGATGACGGTAAAGTTCAAGCCGACGTCTGACATCTGTGCGACCGGGTGCCTTCACATCCAGTCCGGCCAAAACTCGACCCTCATATTTGGCCGCCTGGTCGAAGTCGTTCGCTTCCGCGTAAGCGGCCGCGAGAGTATCAATGTAGCTCAAGTTTTTCCAGTTCGATAAAGCGCAGGCTTTCAATGCAAGCTCCACTGCTTCTTTTCCTTTGCGCATTGCTGCTTCCGGGCAGGTCGCGCGGAACCATGCTAGCTCATTCGGCGCGACATCGGCATGTTGTGAATTCAACCGCATCGCCTTCTGAAGATCTTGCAATTGCATTTGATACCTTTTCTTCTTTCCGTAAACCGTTGCGCGCCGGACGTACGGTTCAGCCGCATTCGAATTGAGGTTGACCGCAGCGTCGCAGTCGCTGGCCGCTTTATCGAGTTGATCGTCGTTGATGTATGCCGTCGCACGATCCAAGTAGACTTCAGCTAACACCGATGATGGCAAGAATTTCGGATACAGCTTCATTGGCACGCGCAAATTCTGGATCGCGGTTGTGTGGTCGGCTTCCGCTTTCTTCCATTCGCCTTTAAGTGCATACAGGCGACCGCGTCCCGAGTGGGCGGTAAAGTCATTCGGATCGACAGCGATCGCTGCATTAAAGCTGTTGAGTGCGCTATCGAGGTCTTTTTTCTGCGCATAGCAACGTGCTTGCTGGCGAAAGGAGTCGGCGTGCTGCGGATTGTATTTGACCGCGTTGTCAAAATCGGCAATTGCGCGGTTCCACTGTTGCACGTCCACCCAAGCGAGACCGCGCATATAATAAGCCTGCCAGGTTCCAACGTTAAGCCGAATCGCCGTTGTGAAATCACGAACGGCTTTATCCGGCTCGTGCTTTTGTTCATAAGCCATTCCCCGTCCGACGTACGCATCAATCAACTTCGGATTCAGTTGGAGTGCTTTGGTGTGATCTCGAATCGCTTCATCGTGACACCCTGATAAGTCGAAAGCAGACCCGCGGCGCGAATAAAGGCTCGCTCGTTGATCATTGTTTGTGGCTTGCTGCAATTGGCCAGTCAATTCCGCGATATCCGCATCGAACTTTTCGTCCTGAAGGGGTGCGGGGCCAATGCCAGCGACATTCAGTCGCTTCGGCGTGGTGCAAGCCGTTAGCGTTATTACAAAGCAGACAGTGAAGTATGTGACACGGCGCATCGTCGATAATAGAGACATATCAGCGCCAGCCACGCACAACAAGACCAGGGACAACGTGATATCTCGTCGCCATCTCGTGGATTCTTCTGTCGATTTGCTTGTCGGATGGCGCTCGCTGCGCAATTTGATGACATGCTTTCGTCGACTTCGGTAAAGGAATAATCCGTGGGGCGTGAGCAAATCGTAATCGTTGGTGGTGGCGCAGCGGGATTTTTCGCTGCGATCGCTTGTGCGCGGGCCAACTCCGAATGTGAGGTGTCGATTTTCGAGCGCAGCTCGCAGTTCCTTTCGAAAGTGCGCATTTCCGGCGGTGGACGTTGCAACGTCACGCACGCGATGTTCGATCAGCGGATGTTCACGACGCGTTTTCCGCGCGGCGAGCGTGAACTGATTTCGCCACTCCATCGGTTTTCAGCGGAGGACACGGTCACCTGGTTTGAAGCGCGCGGCGTTCGCCTTAAAACGGAAGCGGATGGGCGGATGTTTCCGGTGACGGATTCGTCGCAGACGATCATCGATTGTTTAGTCGCGGAAGCGAAGGCGGCGGGCGTGCAACTGTTCACGCGAAAAGGCATCGAAGCCGCGCACGTTCGTTCCGAAGGCGGATTCGATTTGAAACTGAATAATGGCGAATCGCTCGCGTGCGATCGATTGCTCCTGGCGACGGGCGGATGTCGAAGCATCGGCGGCGTCGAACTCGCGCGATCGCTTGGGCATACGATTGAACCGCCAGTGCCGTCGTTATTTTCGCTGCATGTTCCCGCGCCCTGGCTGCGCTCCCTCCCCGGAATATCGGTGAACGATGTGAAACTATCCGTGAAAAAACTGTGCGAGCGTGGGCCGTTGCTCGTGACGCACAACGGAATCAGCGGGCCCGCCGTCCTGCGACTTTCCGCGTGGGGCGCACGCGTTTTGCACAAGATAAATTATCATTTCACACTTCGCGTGAACTGGATTCCCGAAATGAATGAAGCCGAACTCCGGACCGAGTTTAAATTGCGACGACAGACGCAACGGAATCGGCGAGTGAACAATTCACCCATCGGCGGACTTCCGGCGCGGTTGTGGGAAAAGTTGGTTTCGAATGCCGGCATTTCTCCAGAAACGATCTGGACATCGCTTACACGTGCCGGAACGAATGAATTGATTCGGCTTTTGCGCGCGACCGAGCTCGAGATCGATGGGAAATCGCTGAACAAAGATGAGTTCGTGACTTGCGGAGGCGTGCGATTGCGCGAAATCAATTTCAAAACCATGGAAAGCCGTATCGCTCCCGGTCTTTATTTTGCCGGTGAATTGCTCGACATCGACGGGATCACCGGCGGCTTCAATTTTCAGGCGGCTTGGACGACCGGATGGATTGCGGGACATGCGATGGCCGGCGTCGAACCAATTTCAACATGAGCCGCGAGAATTTTCTTTCAGACAAAACGCAAACCGCGCTCGCCGAGGTGCGAAATGTATATGTCGATCTTGCGCAGCGGCCGATCGACCGCAATTGCTTGCGCAAAACCGAGTGTTGCCATTTCAAACTGACCGGGCGCACTCCTTATCTGACAAAGGGCGAAGCATTGCTCGCGGCCAGAGCCCTTCGTGCCACTGGCCGAAAATCGCTCTCGCAAAATGCTGATGGATCGTGTCCGATGCTCGATCGGGAGACAGGCAATTGCCTGATTTACGAAGCGCGACCGTTCGGATGCCGCACGCATTTTTGCTCCGCGGCCGGCGGACCAATGGCGCGACGCGACGTGATCGATCTCATCCGGCGACTCGAATATGTCGATCTTACCTTGGACGGAAACGGTCCGCGCGCTTTCCGAAATGCAGTCGCTGAAGCGCTCGAAGAATTAGGTTAGCGCGAAAAAGAAACTGCTTCAGCAACTGAAAGCGTTGCCCGACTTCAGCTGAAGACAGGTCTGTCTCTCTTAATTGGCTTAATTCCCGCAACCCGTCTTGCAAGCGTCAAAATTTTTACGAGCTGTGGCCAGACATTCGCGAAGCGCTGCAGCTTCTTTCTCCGGGTAATTGCACAGTGCTACATCCCTTTTAAGGGTTTGCTGACAAAGCTCCATGCATCCGGAGGCGGCGTAAGCCGCAGCCACGGACGAGGCCAATAGTAGTGTTGCAGCGAGTTTGCGAATTTTCATTTCTTATCTCCTTTGAATGTTGACCTAACTTTTAATTTGAGAGCGGCGAACCTGCCGAAGACGGACTAGGGTGCCCGCCCGCGCTGCAGATACTGTGGTTTGACCCGCCCACAATCCTTCTACGGCAATTTCATCGCGAAGTTTCAGTCGTAAGATCCGCTGAAGTGGCTGCACTGAGTTTAGCGTTGGCGAAATCTACCGCTCAACCATGCCATGGCCTGCCCGGATTCACCCCCGCGTGCAAGCCTCCGCACAATCAAATACGAGAGGCGTGTTTGCTTCGCAACCGGGTCCGATATTCGCTTGTCGGATCGCGATCATCCGGCAACTTCATGAGATGCTTTCGCCGACTTCGCTAAAGGATGCGCTGGCCAGGACTGCGCCGGTTGCGCCGATTCTCGTGCAGGGTTGGGTGCGGACTCGGCGTGACTCGAAAGATTTTTCGTTCATCGAGCTCAACGACGGGTCTTCTCTGCGCAATTTGCAGATTATCGCGAAGAACTCGCTGGCAAATTACGCGGACGTGCAGCGCCTGACCACCGGCGCTTCGATCATAGTGCAGGGTGAATTGGTCGCATCGCAGGGCAAAGGCCAGAGCTGGGAAGTGGTTGCGGACAAAATCGACATCGTCGGACCGGCGGATGATTCGTATCCGTTGCAGAAGAAGGGACACACGCCGGAATTTTTGCGCGAGATCGCGCATTTGCGTCCGCGCTCAAATCTTTTCGGCTGCATTTTTCGTGTGCGCAGCCGGCTCGCCTTCGCCATTCATGAGTTTTTTCAGGAGCGCGGTTTTGTTTATGTGCACACTCCCATCATCACCGGGAGCGATTGCGAAGGGGCGGGTGAATTGTTTCGCGTCACCGCGATCGATGCCAAGAACGCGCCACGAACGAAAGATGGCGAGATCGATTACGCGAAGGATTTCTTTGCGCGGCAAACTTATCTGACCGTTAGCGGGCAGCTCGAAGCAGAAGCATTCGCTTGCGCGTTGTCGAAGGTCTACACCTTTGGCCCGACCTTTCGGGCGGAGAACTCAAACACCTCGCGGCACGCGAACGAGTTCTGGATGATCGAGCCGGAAATGGCGTTCTGCGATTTGAACGGCAACATGGATCTCGCCGAAGAGATCGTGAAATATCTGATTGTCGATCTTCGCGAAAATTGCGCGGAAGATTTGGAGTTGTTTGCGAAATTCGTGGACAAAGAGTTGCTCGCCCGGCTCGACTTTGTGCTCGAGAGAAAATTTCAGCGCGTTACTTACACCGACGCGATCGATCTTCTAAAAAAGAGCGGAGAGAAATTCGAGTTCCCGGTCGAATACGGATTAAATCTGCAATCGGAACACGAGCGCTGGCTAACGGAGAAACATTTCAAATGTCCGGTCACGGTTTTCAATTACCCGAAAGAGATCAAACCGTTTTACATGCGGTTGAATGACGATAACAAAACCGTGACCGCGATGGACCTGCTCGTACCCGGCATTGGCGAGATTGTCGGTGGCAGCCAGCGCGAAGAACGGCTCGATGTCTTGGAAGAAAACATGCGCCGGCACAAAATGGATCCGGGCGATTACGAATGGTATCTCGATCTTCGCCGTTACGGAACGGTGCCGCACGCCGGTTTTGGTCTCGGTTTCGAGCGCATGCTCATGTTCGTCACCGGGGTTTCGAACATTCGCGATGTGATCCCGTTCGCGCGCACGCCCGGATCAGCAGAGTTTTAAAGCGTCCGCAGATTACAGAAAAGAGATTGGCAGTGTTCCAAAAATCTGCGAAATCTGCGGATGATCCTCTGTCTTCTGATTCCGCTCGCGCTCGGTGCGCGTAAATGGTTTTCTTGGCGGAATGCGGGCTCGCCAGTCTTTCAAATTCGGCGCGGTCATCGCGGTCCTGTTCTGCGTTTTCGGCTGCGACTCTGCTGATTTCAAGGAGATCGCCGGCGGCTACCGGCTGAAGCGAGTTAAAGATCCACCGCAGTTCGTTTTTTGTCTGCCGCGTCAGGAGGGCGGCGCCATCATCGATGAAATCGGTTGGCACAAACCCATTATTCTTTTTCGCACTTCCGGCTCGCAATATTGGGACCTGATCGACACGGCGCACGCTTCACACACGCGCATTAGCGATACAGAGCGAAAGTCCGACCCAGTTCTTCGCTCAATCCAAATAGAGCCGGCCGAAGCAGCGTGGAACCGGCTCCAGCCGCACAAGCGACTTTGGTAGGCTCACTAAAATTCTAGCTTTGCTTCTTTAATCCATCTCCGAGCCGATCTAACAAGGCTATCTGCGCCGGATTTATTTTTCGTTTCGCCTCTTCGATCGAGAAGAATTCCGCGCGGTCCATTTCAGGAAATCGGGCCGTTTGTCCCGAGCGCGGCGGCCATTCCATCTCGAATGTATTGGAGGTGTGTTTGAAATTTTCCGGCAGATCGCCTTCGAACGCCCAGGCGTGCACGATCTTTCCGCCTTTCTGCTTCACTTGTCCGAGTGGAATGAATTCGCCGGCCGTCGGCTTGAGACCGACCTCTTCTTCGTACTCAATCCTTGCGCGGTCGAGCAGATCTTCGCCTTCAGCAGCTTCGCCTTTTGGAATTGTCCAAGCGCCTTCATCTTTGTTTCGGAAGAACGGGCCGCCCGGATGAACGAGCAGCACTTCGAGCTCGCCCTTTCGCTTTCGAAACATGAGCAATCCCGCGCTCGTCTTCGATCGGTTCACGATTAATTGTCGATCTTAGTCACCTTGCGCAACTGCGTCGGCGAATGCGACGTCGCCCGATTTCAAATCGAGTTCGGCTTCTTGGGGCGTGCCGAAGACGCGCGCGCGATTTTCGTCGAACTCTCCTTCCCAACGCGCGACCACCACCGTGGCAAGACAATTGCCAATCAGGTTCACACAGGTGCGACCCATGTCCATCAATTCGTCCACACCAAAAATTACCGCGACACCAATCGGGCCGAGTCCGGCCGGGAGGAATGTGTTCAACGTTGCCAGCAGAATGACGAGCGATGCCCGTGGCACAGCAGCCACACCCTTGGACGTGAGCATCAATGTAAGCATCATGGTGATTTGCTGACTCAGTCCCATGTGCCAGCCCGTGGTCGTTTCCGCCGCCTGTGCGACGAAGACCGAAGCCATCGCCAGATAAAGAGTCGAGCCGTCGAGATTGAACGAGTAGCCGGTCGGCATGACGAATCCGACGATGTGTCGCGGCACGCCGAATCGTTCCATCGATTCCATCGCTTTCGGTAAGGCCGACTCGCTGCTCGTGGTCGCGAACGCCAGCGCAGCCGGCTCGCGCACTGCCCGGATGAACTGACGGACGGGGACGCGGGCGATGAGAATGACTGCTCCAAAAACGAGCACGATGAAAATGAAGAGCGCGAGATAAAGCGAGAGAATCAGACTGCCTAGATTCACAAGAACGCCCAGACCTTGCGTGCCGATCGTGTGCGCCATGGCCGCGCCGACACCGATCGGAGCGAACATCATGACGTAGTTCGTGAACTTAAACATGACCTGCGAAAGACTCTCCATCGCGCGGATGATTGGTTTCCCTTTTTCGCCAACGGCAGAAACCGCCATGGCGAAGAGCACCGAGAAGGCGACAATCTGCAGCACGTCGCCGCGCACCATCGCTTCGACCACACTGGATGGAAACGCGTGCACAATCGTTTCGACCAAAGTTTTGGGATGGCTTTGGCCAATGCTCTTGATGACGTCGGTGTTACTCGCGACCAGGGTCACGCCGACCCCCGGCTTGGTGAAGTTGACGACGGCGAGACCGATGAAAAGTGCGGCCGTCGTCACGATCTCGAAATAGACCAACGCCTTCACACCCATTCGTCCGACTTTTCGTAACGCCCCGGCGCCGGCGATCCCGACGACGATGGTCGAGAAGACGAGCGGCGCGATGATCGATTTGATCAGGTTAATGAAGATGTCGCGCAGGAAATAAACGGCGTTCCCCCAATCGGGCCGCAGCCAACCGATCAATCCGCCCACGACCAGGCCGATCATGATCTGCATCGTGAGCGACGGGCGATACCATGGCCGGCGTGTTTGATTGGCAGAGGGCAGATTCATTTCATCCGCAGATTTCGCAGATTTTCGCAGATTAAGAAACTCGAAACAGAAAATCCGCGTAAATCTGCGTAATCTGCGGACAATACTTCTGTCTATGTTCCTGACGCACCTCGAATGCACATTTTGCGGACGGCACCACGAATGGTCGCGACTGCAAAATCTCTGCACCGCTTGCGCGAAACCATTGTTCGCGATTGTCGATCTCGCCGCGGTGAAAAAGCTTGACTGCTTTAAGCAGTCAAGCTTGCCGGCGCGCGAGAAATCGTTGTGGCGTTATCGCGAAGTGCTGCCATTACCGGCGGACGTCGAGGCGATTTCGTTAGGCGAAGGCGGAACGCCGTTGCTCCGTGCCAAAAAATTCGCAAGCGATCTCGATCTTTGGATCAAAGACGAATCGCTGAATCCGACGCAAAGTTTCAAAGCGCGCGGCATGTCTGTGGCGGTGTCGATGGCGAAGCATCTCGGCGCGACCAAGCTCGCCGTTCCTTCCGCCGGCAATGCCGGTGGAGCGCTCGCCGCTTACGCCGCGCGTGCCGGACTCGAAGCCTACATCTTCATGCCGCGCGACACGCCGCGAGCGAACATCATCGAATGCCGCGAGCTCGGCGCACATGTCGATCTTATCGACGGCCTCATCACCGATTGCGGTGCCGAAATCGCGCGGCGCAAAGATGCCGAAGGCTGGTTCGATATGTCGACACTCAAGGAGCCGTATCGGATCGAGGGAAAGAAAACGCTCGGCTACGAGCTAGCCGAGCAAATGGATTGGAAATTGCCGGACGTGATTTTGTATCCCACCGGCGGCGGAACGGGTCTCATCGGAATGTGGAAAGCGTTCGATGAAATGGAGGCGCTCGGTTGGATCGACGAGAAACGTCCGCGCATGTTTTCGGTGCAAGCCAGCGGTTGCGCTCCGATCGTTCGCGCATTTGAGGCGGGAGAAAAAACTGCAGCCGAGTTTCGAAATGCGCACACCGTCGCGTCCGGTTTGCGCGTTCCGAAAGCAATCGGCGATTTCCTCATGCTCAACATTCTTCGGCAATCCAATGGCGGAGCCGTAGCGATCGATGACGAAGCGATGATCCGGATGACGCGTGAAGTGGGATCGAGCGAAGGTCTTTTCATCGCTCCGGAAGGCGCGGCCTGTTTTGCAGCCTTGAAGTTGCTCCGTTCTGCGGGCAAGATCGACATCGGCCAACGCGTCGTTATCTTCAACACCGGCTCAGGCATCAAATACCTCGACTGCTACGAGTCGTAGACCCATTTAAATCCTATGACTCTGGTTCCGGAAATTCTCGAGATCGTCAAAAAGCGCAACCCGACTGAGCCTGAGTTCCTCCAGGCGGTGACTGAAGTCCTCGAGTCGATCGAGCCGGTCGTGCAGCGCCATAAGAAATATCGGGACGGAAAAATTCTCGAACGCATCGTGGAGCCGGAGCGATTGATTCAGTTCCGCGTCCCGTGGATCGATGACAAGGGCGAGATCCAGGTCAATCGCGGCTACCGCGTGCAGATGAATAGCGCTCTCGGTCCGTACAAAGGCGGGCTGCGTTTTCATCCGACCGTCAACGCTAGCATCCTGAAGTTCCTCGCGTTCGAACAGGTTTTCAAAAATTCACTGACCACTCTGCCAATGGGCGGCGGCAAGGGCGGCGCAGATTTCGACCCGAAAGGAAAATCCGACAACGAAGTGATGCACTTCTGCCAATCGTTCATGACTGAGCTGTTTCGTCATGTCGGTCCAGACACCGACGTTCCGGCGGGCGACATCGGAGTTGGTGGCCGGGAAATTGGTTACTTGTTTGGTCAATACAAACGGCTCGCCAACGAATTCACCGGCGTGCTCACGGGCAAATCACTTAATTGGGGCGGGTCGCTCATTCGCCCGCAGGCCACCGGTTATGGCGCAGTTTATTTCGCCGAGGAAATGCTCAAGACCCGCAGCGAAGGTCTTGAAGGCAGGGTTTGCACCGTCTCCGGTTCCGGCAACGCCGCTCAATACACGGTTTCGAAATTGCACCAGGTCGGCGCCAAGGTCTTGACCATGTCCGACTCGGGCGGCTTCATCTATGACAAGGAGGGCATTACGGAAGAAAAGCTGAGTTGGATCATGGACCTCAAGAACGTGCGCCGGCGTCGGATCAAGGAATATGCCGATCAATTCAAAGGTGCGGTTTATGAAGAGGGTCAGCGCCCGTGGGGCATCCCATGCGAGTGCGCGTTTCCATGTGCCACGCAGAATGAGATCAGCGGCGAAGATGCAAAGAAGTTGCTCGATAATGGCTGCACCCTCGTTTCGGAAGCGGCCAACATGCCGACCGCGCCGGCGGGCCTTGATCTTTTTCTTGCTAACAAAATCCTGTTCGGCCCGGGCAAAGCCGCTAACGCCGGCGGCGTGGCCGTCTCCGGACTCGAGATGTCGCAAAACTCGATGCGCCTGCCCTGGCCGCGCGCGGAAGTCGATCAACGTCTTCGCCAAATCATGGCCACCATCCACAAGAACGCGTGGAACGCCGCTGCGGAATACGATCAGCCCGGCAACTTGGTGATTGGCGCGAACATTGCCGGCTTCGTCAAAGTCGCCGACGCCATGCTCGACCAGGGCGTGGTCTAGCTCGCGGGCTCGTCGGGTTGCACATCGTCCACGGAAGTGATGCGCGCTCGCGCGCTGAGTAACTTTGCCACAGAACGAGCGCGAACCGCTAGTTGGTTATTACGCGCTCGACTTCCGCGTTTTGGTTTTGCGCATCCGAGATGTCGGAGAGTAACTGCTGTCGTTCTTCTTGCGACAATGGACTGCCTTTAATCCACGTTTCGGCAGCTTGCCGATCGCCCGCTGCCCACTGGCGAACAATGTCCCCGATGCGGTAAGTGCGGCTTTCGTTGTCATTGATTCCGAGAGCGAGGGAAAGAGATTCAATCGGCGTTGCTCCTTCTCGACGGGTGGCTGCGGCAAGAGCGTTGTCCCGAGCATCTCCGGATAGCGTCCCAAGCCAACGGGAAGCCTCGGGCCAATTCCTTTCAACCCAAGAACTGGCAATGCTGCCGGCTAGATTCGCCTGCTCTTTTTCTGGAAGTGTTGCGAGCCAGCGAGCAGCGGCCGCAGGATCTTTTTCAGCCCACACTGAAGTAATTGTCGATTCGGCGTAGGTGCGCGGTCCCCCCTCGGGCAGGCGATTCAGCCAGTTCGCGGCAGCTTCAGCGTCATGTTCGAACATCGCCGCCGCAACGGTGGAAGCGGCGGCGCCTGCAGCGGAATTATCCAAGTGTTGCTGCACATAGGCTGCCGCGCTCGCGAGATCCCTGTCACACCAGCCTGTGACGACTTGATCGTACAAAGAATCGCCATCGACGAATTCCCCGGCTTTTTCCTTTTCCACCCACTCGAGCGCCGCAGCGGGATCGAGCGTTCCCCACGCATAGGCGACCTTTGATCTGGCATTATAGTCAAAGTTGGTTTTCGTTTTACCGAGATCATCAACAAATTTCGCTGCCGCCTCCGGATCGAGAAGAGCCCATCCTGCCACAAGCGGAGTCAGGAAAGTGTTCTTGCACTCGGCCAGAAGATCTTTGTCCGGATTATCACGAAGCATCGTCACTAGCGTGGGAGCCGCGGAAGGTGAAACCGAACACACCACCGTGCTGGCAGCTAATTTTCGAAGCGTGGTGTCCTTGAGCCGAAATGCTCCGGCCAACGCACTTTTCGGATCCAATTCCGACCACGCTTGGAAAAACACTCCGAGCCCGCCGAGGGTATGGCCGTCAATCGGCAGATTATTGAATTTGAGCGCGAGCGCCGCCAACTCGGCTGGAGTCGCGCGCGCCATTATTTGAGTCAGTTCAGCCGCCGCCACTGCGCCGAGATCATTCACGCGAATGTCAGAGATTTCGCTCAGATTTTCGAGAGGATGTTCGCGTCCTCCGGCGGCGGTCTCAGCAGTCTGATTCGTCGCCGCGTTCGATTTACCTTCGACTTCGCTGGCTCTATGTTGCGATTGCGATCGTGTTAGATAGACAATCACGGCGCTGATAGTAATGAGCGCGATCGCACCGTTTATCATCGTGACCAGACGCCAATTCATATTGCCTGTTTGAGAAAGTTGATTGCAGCCGCGCGAATGTTCGGATTTGGACGATGATGCGGCCTGCTATTGCGGTTTGTAATGGTCGAGAAATTTCCCGACGTAGTTTCCTTCTTCTGTTCCGTCAGGCCGCAGAATCAGCCAATTGTCGATCTTGCTTTCGGAAAATGTGATTCGCTGACCTGCTTTGTAATTATCAAGCAGATCAACTCGATTAATTTTACCGGTGATCTTTCCCTCTTTGATACTCTCGACCTCAACCAGGCAGTCTTCGACTACTCCGCGAGAGTCAGTTAAGCGCGTTCGGACTAGGAATAAGTGCGAGAGCGGAAGCCCGGAGAGGAAACGTTTCTTAGCCGAGGGATATGTCGCTCGCGCTTTCGCGATATGAGGAGCGATGGCTTTGTCGTAGGCCGCGAGCTGAGACTGACTTGATAGTTGGACTGGTTTATCAGGCGGTGCTTTCCGCGCGAGTTCTTTCCGCGCGATTTCTTCGTGATGATGGTTGGCCGCACCGAACGATACGATCCAATTATCGCGAGGCGGACGCGGCAACATGGTAATCGTTTGCAACTTCGCGGCCACACAGTCGCCGAATGGAATGTTCGGCGAATGCAATAGCTGCTTCACTTGCCCATTCGCTGCGATAACAAACACGACCATCGCAGGTTCTTTTGTATCAGGCTCGTTTTTACATTCTCCAAGCGCAGCACCGAATCGGGGCAAGAAAACTTTTTCAAACTGTGCCTCGTATTGCCGGCCTTCTTGCGTTTTGAAATTTTTCGCCCCTTGATCTGCGAGGCGTTCGAACTCTGTTCGATCCATGGCGCCGTCCAACGCTGAGGCCGACAGCGTGAGCATCAAGGTCGCAGTTCTGAACGTCATTTTTCGATTGTACGAACTCGGCCGAATCTATCCAACTGAGATTTCAATTCTCGCCGTCGAAATGATCTAGTGGCCGCATCTAGGCGAGTAGGTAAATCGCAACCAACGTGAGCAAGAAATACGGGACGAGCACAGCCGCTCCCGCGTATTCCTTGGCCATGCGTTGGCCGAAGAACAGCGCCAAGATCGACATCGCCGAAATAACGGCGCCGTAAAATGCGATGGTTGAATCGTGCGAAATGATTATCAGCACGCAACCGATTGCGCTGAGCGCTCCGGCCCCAATCTCGAGAATCGTGATTGCGGCCACCATCAGCGGCACCAATCCGGCGAGCGGGCTTTTGGCGAAATGGCCTTTCAACCACTCAAGATTCCCGCGCCGGTCCACCACTTTGTCGATGCCCGACTGCAGGAAAAGAATCGCGAGAAATGCGGACGCGAAGATTCGCATCAGAAACATTGCGCCCTCCGCTGTATGCAGGTTTGGCATTTGGGAAGGCGCGAGCATAATCATCAGCACGGCGCAAGATCGACAAGAAAATCGCGCCGATCGTCTCGCGATATTGTTTTTATCGACTATGCCGAAAGTTTTTCGTGAGCCAGGCCATCGCCTCATCGGAAATGGCTGGTGCAAGGTGGTGCCCGCCGCTGAACTCACGGAAGACGACGTTGTATCCATTTTTGCGCAAGCCGGCGACGAACAGCCGACTGGTCACGTCGATTGGCAGAACGCGGTCAACCGCGCCGTGCGCGATGAATACCAACGGCTTGCCACGCCCAATACTTCTCGTGATGTAACCGGGCGAGAAGGCGACGACGCTGCCGAACAGATCGCCGTTTGCCAGGCCTAACGAGAGCGCGTAGGAGGCGCCGTCGGAAAACCCGGCGATGGCCATTCGGTTGCGGTCGATTGCGCAACGGCGAAACGCGGCTGCGATCGCCCGATTGATTGATAAATAATCCGATCCGAAACTTTTCGGTCCGCCGTCCCATGAAAGGCCGGGCGCTTCCGGCGCGAGAACGATAAAACGTCCGGCGTCGGCATAAGCGGAATAGGAGCCGGGCGCGCCGGGATGACCGCCCGAGAACCAATCCGAAGGGGTCCCCGTCGCTTTGTGCAGCAGGATAAGAAGTGGTAACGGCTCGTTCGCTCGATAACTCGCCGGAACGTAGAGCAACCCGCTTTTATCTCCGAGCTTTTGGAGCCCGACAGTAGTTGCCACCATTACAGAATCTGTCGGAATTTTCAGTCGCCCCGGTTCGACCGCTGCGCCGAAAACAACCCAGTGGCTGAGCAGTCCCGCGACTGTGAGCGCGATCGCTGCCGATGGGATTTTGTGCAAGGAGAACTTGATCGACATGAGAAGCGCGTGATCCGAGCCGTAAAATCTAGTCATTCGTTTCGAGACCATAAAGTTTTTTGCGTTTTACCTGTGCTCTAAATCTTTGGCTCTTTTCCGGTTGTCCATTTTTTTGGAGAAACGCGAATAGCGTGTGCTGCATTTCGTCTAATAGGGATGAAGAAGGTAATATTAAGCATCGCATTGGCAGTCGCCGCGCCGTTCGCGTGGGCACAGGTTTCAGAAACCACCACCACAACGACCACGACTGAGGGAACAGGCACAATTACCGAGTTCACACCCGGCAGCAGAATTGTGCTGAAGGAAACAACGGGCGCGAGACCGTATCGCTTCGGCAAAAAGGTCGTTTATGTGACCAGAAGCGGTAAGGAACTGGACGAAGCCACGGTGAAAACGAGAATCAAAGTTGGCGTCCCTGTCCGCGTGCACTACGCGGGTGAAGGCGACAGCATGCTCGTCGACCGAGTGATCCTCGACGAGGATTAAGAGTTAACAGCGTTAACTAAACAATCAACGCGCCTCTGACTGCTTTGATGCGGTCAGGGGCGCTTTTTGCGTACCTCTTCGGCTGGCAATTGCGCTGATAAAATTCTTCCTCTTTTCCTGCTTTCCTTATTCAATTTTAGGGTGACGAAATTTCCCGATCGTGCCTGGGCTTTGTTGTTCGCTCGTCTTGTGCTCGGTCTCATTTTTTTCATGGCCGGCGTCATGAAAGTTTTTCAAATGGGTCCGATCGAGCACGCGCGAAAATATTTTCTCCCGTTCAGCGACACGTTCCTCCCAGTCTGGTCGCTTTGGGCTGTCGGTGTCACCATTCCATTTATCGAACTCATCGCCGGCGCGCTCCTCATTCTCGGCTTTCGCACGCGCGACGCGCTCATCGCCCTTGGCTGCGTCCTGGTCGTCGTGACGTTTGGCCATCTCTTGCACGACGCGCTCTTCAATTTCAGCGGCCACGTTATTCCGCGACTTGTTCTCCTGCTCTTTGTTCTCTGGTGCCCGCGCGAAGACGACCGATTCTCAGTCGATCATTATCTGTTTCGTCCCGCTCTTTGAGATTGCTTTCAGCCATTCCTCGTTTCCACTCTTAAGCGATGGCGAATGGGGGCGAAGCTGATCCAAAGTTGCAGATCGCAAACGTTCTCTACCTGGATGTGGTCGGCTATTCGAAGCTGCTGCTCGATGCACAGAGCGAATTGATGGCGAAGCTGACGCGCATCGTGCGCAGCACGACTCGCTTTTCCGTGGCGGATGCGGCCCGAAAACTCGTGCGCCTGCCGACCGGCGATGGCATGGCGCTGGTGTTTTTCGACGATCCGGAGGCGGCGATGGAATGCGCGAAGGAGATCAGCGCGGCGCTGAAGAGCCATCCGGAAATAAAATTACGGATGGGAATCCACAGCGGCCCGGTGAATCGCGTTATCGATGTCAACGAGCAGGCCAACGTTGCGGGCGCGGGGATCGACATTGCGCAGCGCGTGATGAGTTGCGGCGACGCCGGTCACATTTTGTTGTCGCGCCGCGTCGCCTACGATCTCGCGCCGTTGCCCCGTTGGAATGCGCATCTCTACGAGCTCGGCGACTGCGAAGTGAAACACGGCGAGAAGATCTCGCTCGTAAATTTCTACAGCGACGAGATCGGCAATCCCGAATTGCCGGAAAAGTTGAAGCGCGCACGCAAAGAAGCTTTGTCGAAAGCGCGGCGACAGGTGTGGTTGCGACGCAGTGCCCTCGCTGCAGTCGTAATGCTAATGCTGGCCGCGCTTGCCGGGATTTTCATTCTTCACCGGCGAATGACCGAACCGATTGTCTTGCCACCGGCGCCTCCACCGGAAAAAAGCATCGCCGTTTTGCCATTTGTCGATCTTAGCCAGACGCGCGATCAGGAATATTTTTGCGACGGCATTAGCGAGGAAATTCTCGATGCCCTGGCGAAGGTCGAGGGTCTGCGCGTGGTCGCGCGGACCTCGTCCTTCTCGTTCAAAGGCAAAAACACCAAGGCGAACGAGATCGGGCAGAAGTTGAATGTCGCGAATCTCCTTGAAGGCAGTTTGCGTCGCGACGGCAATCGCATTCGCGTTACCGCGCAGTTGATCAATGCACGCGACGGATTCGAGATTTGGTCGGGCAAGATCGAGAAGGAGATGCAGGGCGTCTTCGCGATGCAGGACGAAATCACGAGAAAAATTGTCGATGCGCTCAAAATCAAACTCGCGGCCGCGCCGCCGCCGCGCGCGCAGCAAAACACCGAAGCCTACGATCTTTATCTGCAGGGTCTTTATTTCTCGAACAAGAGCAGCGAGGAAGATTTGCGAAAAAGTGCCGATCTCTTTCAACGCGCTTTGGAAAAGGAACCGAAACTCGCGCGCGCCTGGACCGGGATCGCCAAGGATTGGCTTTGGCTGGCGGACGCCTATGTAAAACCGCTTGAGGCGTATCCAAAAACCTTCGACGCGGCACGTAAGGCGTTGGCGATCGATGATCGCGACGCGGACGCGCATGCCTATCTCGGCGAAATGAAGCGCGTAATTGATTATGATTTGAAAAGTGAAGAAGCAGAGCTAAACCGCGCTCTCCAGATCGATCCAAATTCAGCGGTCGCGCATCTTTTCATGGCGTTGCTGCAGGAATCGATGGGCGGTCGGGGCGGACTTGATCATATGCAGACGGCGGTGCGACTCGATCCGCTGTCGCCAATCATCGGGAATTGGGAAGTTGATGCTTATGTCTCGAACGATCGTCTCGATGAAGCGTTGGCGGCGGCCAAGCGGACGATGGAGATCGATCCCAACTACGTTTACTTCGAACCCGAGCTCGCCTTGGTTTATCGCGAACAGGGAAAGCTAAAGGAAGCGCTTGAAATTTATTTGCGAGTGGCGAACACGCGGCGCCAACCGACCGCGGGACTTGCCATCACTTACGCGCGCCTCGGCAAGATTGACGAAGCGCGAAGAGTCCTGAGCGAGTTAATCACGATCGCCAACACGCGTTATTTCCCCGGAGAGCAGATCGCGTCTGTCTACGTTGCGCTGGGCGATAACGACGAAGCTTTTCGCTGGCTCGATCGCGCGATCAAAGAGCATTCCGGCCCGATTCATTGCATCGGGTTCGCGCGCGAATTTCGGCCGCTGCGCTCCGATCCGCGTTTTCCCGATTTACTCCGACGCATCGGTCTCGATCCGACCAAACTGACGCAGACGCCTACTTCTTAGTCTTCTTCGACTCGCGCTTGGACTCTTTGGATTCCTTCGGTTCCTTAGGCTCTTTCGCCTTCTTGGATTCGCCGGGGCGATAATCTTCCTGCTCGGCGGCGGCGAATGCTTTCTCCAGGCCGACCATGTCTTCGCCCGGCCGGAGCGTGTCGAATGCTTCGGATTCTTTGCGCAATTCTTCTTCGGAATAGTTGGCGGCTTTGATCGACAAGCCGATGCGGCGCTCGACTTTGTCGACCTTGATGACGCGCGATTCGACTTCCTGGCCGACTTTGAGCACGTCTTTCACTTTCGCGACGTGGTCTTCGCTCAATTGCGAAATGTGGACGAGGCCGTCGATGTCGTCGGCGAGTTGCACGAACGCGCCGAAGCTGGCGAGCTTGGTCACTTTGCCTTTCACCAGATCACCGATCTTGTATTTCTGATCGATGTTCTTCCAAGGATCGTCGCTCAGTTGTTTAATGCCGAGACTGATCCGCTGGTTGGTTTTGTCGATGTCGATGACTTCGGCCTCGACTTCGTCGCCCTTCTTAAAGACTTCGCTCGGATGATTAATCTTCCGGGTCCAGCTCAAATCGGAGACGTGGATCATGCCGTCGATTCCTTCGTCGAGCTCAACGAACGCGCCATACGCGGTCATGTTCCGGATCTTGCCTTTGACGCGGCTGCCAATGGTGAACTTGTGCTCGATCTCGTCCCACGGATTCGGTTCGAGCTGACGCAGGCCCAATGAAATTTTCTGTTCCTCTTTGTTTACGCCGAGGACAACAGCTTCGACTTCCTGGCCAACGGTCAAAATGTCCGACGGCCGCATGATGCGTTTTGTCCAGGAAAGCTCGGAGACGTGAATGAGACCTTCGACGCCTTCCTCCAATTCCACGAACGCGCCGTAGGGAACAAGATTCGTGATTTTGCCTTTGACCTTTTGCCCGGCCGGGAAGCGCTCTTCAATCTGGTCCCACGGATTTTTCTGTGTCTGTTTCAGGCCTAACGAGACGCGCTCCTTCTCTTTATTGATGTCGAGTACGACCACTTCGAGCGGTTGCCCAACTTTCACCAGCTCGCTTGGATGCCCGAGACGTCCCCAGGTCATGTCGGTGATGTGAAGCAATCCATCCATGCCATCGAGATCAATGAACGCGCCGAAGTCGGTCAGATTTTTAACGGTGCCCTTCACTTTGTCGCCGACATTGACGCCTTCGAGGAATTTTTGCCGTTTCTCGCTCCGCTCCTGCTCGATTAGCTCGCGCCGGCTCAGGACGACATTGCGTCGGTCGTCATTGATTTTGACGATCTTGAAATCGTAGGTGTTACCGACGAACTGCTGCAAATCTTTTGGTGGGACGATGTCGATCTGCGACGCGGGCAAAAACGCTTCCACACCGATGTTCACCATCAATCCGCCTTTAACGACCGATTTCACTTTGCCTTTAATCAGGCCATCGCCGGCAAACACAGCTGCGATCTTGTTCCAGTTCTGGCGATAGGCCGCCTTCTCTTTCGAAAGAATGACCATGCCCTCATCGTTTTCGAGCCGCTCGAGAAGCACGTCGACTTCGTCGCCCACTTCCAGGTTCTCGATGTCTTCAAATTCGCTCAGTGGAATAACGCCCTCGGATTTGTAACCGATATCGACGAGGACTTCGCGCGGGCGAATCTCCAAAATTCGCCCTTTGACGATGCTGCCTTCCCGGAATTCCGGCATCGGCTTCGACATCACATCCTGCATTTGAATCATAAATAAAAAACGGCCTCCTTGGGGCCAATATCATGGCGGCTTATCACCGCCAAATTTCCGCACTGCTAAGCTGCGGAAACGGAGCGGCACACTAGCTATTAAGAGCCCAGAGGTCAAACTCTTGTCTGTTCCCAAGACCTTGAGCCGCCCCCCTTTCGCCCTTAACTTAGAACTACATGTCGATCTTACGGTTATTGTGCCTGGCTGCGCTCATCGCAATCGGTTCGCTCCGCGCTGAGCCTTCGCCGGCGGAGCAAAGAGTTCTCGATGCGATCAAGTCGCCCGATTTGAGCGTCGTCCATCTTTGGGCGCCATGGTGCTCGAATTGCCAGGCCGAATTGAAGAACGGTGGTTGGCTCAAAATGATAAAGGACAATTCGCAGGTAAAATTTTATTTCGTCTCCGTTTGGAACGGCGGTGAAGACGGGCGCGCCATGCTGAAAAAATTCGAGATCGGCGATCAACCGAATGTGACCATTCTGGCTGACCCCGGCCCGCGCGGAGACAAGCACATCAAACAATTCGCCGGCATGCCGCTCTCATGGATTCCGACTACGTGGATTTATAAGGGAGGCGATCTGCGTTATGCGCTAAACTATGGTGAGGTGCGTTTCCCCGTGCTCCAGCAATTCTTGGAAGACGGCAGATCGGAGTGGTCGCACAAAGGCGAACCTAAAGTTGAATAATCGAACATGACCACCGCGATACTTTCTCCAAAAAGCGCAAAGGCCAAATTCCATCTGCCCGGCGGCGCGCAACCGCTCATCCTTCTGCCGGTAAAAGTGAATGGGCAGGGACCGTTTGAATTTATTCTCGATACCGGCGCGGGCACTTCGCTCCTTTCGCCCGAAGTGGCGAAGCAGCTGAAGGTGAAAGTGCTCAGCTCAAAGGAAGGTCAGAGCGCAGGCGGGAAAGTTGCGGTCTCCCTGGCAAAGGTCGATTCGCTCGCAGTCGGTGACGCCAAATTGGATGATGTCGATGTTGGGATTGTCGATCTTAGCCATGTCGGCAAAACCATTGGCGCAAAAATCGACGGCGATCTCGGCCACAATTTTCTGAAACAGTTCCGCGTCACCATCAATTATCGCGACTGCGAAATTCGTTTCGAGGATCCGAAGCGGGTCGAGAGTTTCGGCCGGTCCGCGAAAACGGAAGTGCCGATTCGCCTGGCCAGTCCGGCCAAGCCGCTGCTTCTCGTTGATGTCCATGCGAACGGTCGCGGCCCGTTCCAATTCGCCATCGATACCGGCACATCGACGACCGCGATTACGCCAGAACTGGCGAAACAACTCGGCGTGTCGAGTTCTCCGATCGGGGTCGGCACTACCGCAGGCGCAGGTGTCGATGTTACCGCCGGGACATTGAAGTCTTTCCACGTTGGCGGAGCAAAGATCGACAATATGACCGTAGTTGTGGCAGACTTCTTTACCATGCTGAGCAATGCCATTGGGGTGAAGCTCGACGGGATCATCGGCTACAATTTCCTGCGCAACTTCCACGTCGCGATCGATTATCCGGGCGAAACGCTCAGTTTGTTTTAAGCATGATCGAACTTTCAACCGCGCTCGCTGCGGCGCGCATCAAACCGCCTTCGATTCTTTCGCTCATCGGCGATACGCCGCTGATTGAAGTCACGCGGATCGACACCGGGCCGTGTCAGCTTTTCTTAAAACTGGAAAACCAAAATCCGACCGGCTCGATCAAGGACCGTGTCGCGCTCGCCATGATCGAAGCGGCCGAGCACGAAGGAAAACTGCAACCGGGCGGAACCGTCATCGAAGCGACCGCCGGCAACACCGGCCTTGGCCTCGCTTTGGTTGCCGGAGCGAAGGGTTATCGCGTGTTGCTCGTTATTCCCGATAAGATGTCGCAGGAAAAAATCTTTCACGTCAAAGCGCTCGGCGCGGAAGTGCGCATTGTTCGCTCCGATGTCACACGGGGTCATCCGGAATATTATCAGGATGTGGCCGCGCGTTTGGCGGAAGAAATTCCCGGCGCGTTCTACGTCAACCAATTCGGGAATCCGGCGAACCCGATGGCGCACGAACGCAGCACTGGTCCGGAGATCTGGGAGCAAATGCGCCATGACGTCGACGCGATTGTCTGCGGTGTCGGCTCGGGCGGCACTCTGACCGGACTGGGGCGGTTCTTTTGCCGCGTAAAACCACGGCGCGGAATTGAAATGGTCCTGGCCGATCCGACGGGGTCGATTCTTTACGAGTGGGTCAAGACCGGCAAACTGGTGGAATCAGGTAGTTGGGCGGTGGAGGGCATCGGCGAAGATTTTGTCCCTGAGATCGCGGACATGTCCTACGTGACCGACGCCTTCGAGATCGACGACGAAGAAAGTTTCGCCACTGCGCGCGAACTCTTGTTAAAGGAAGGGGTTCTCGGTGGTTCATCGACAGGCACACTCGTCGCCGGTGCGTTGCGTTATTGCCGGCAGCAAACCAAACCTAAGCGGGTGGTTAGTTTCGTGGCCGATACCGGCAACAAATATCTTTCCAAGATGTACAACGATTTCTGGATGGCGGAGCAGGGATTCATCCATCGCTCGCCCCATGGCGACCTGAGCGATTTGATTTCGCATCGCTACGAGGCCGGCGAAGTCATTTCAGTCGGGCCGGCTGACACGTTGCTGACCGCTTTCAAGCGCATGCGCCAGGCGGATGTGTCGCAGGTCCCGGTGGTCGATGAAAAAGGACGGGCGATGGGGATTCTGGACGAATCCGATCTGCTCGTGAAAGTGCATCGCGATTCGACGCACTTCAATGATCCGGTGAAAACGGCGATGACCGACAAACTCGAAACCCTTCCGCCGACCGCAAAAATCAACGACCTGCTCGAAGTTTTCGACCGCGGCCGTGTTGCCATCGTCATGGACAACGACCAGTTTCTCGGTCTGATCACGCGGACTGATCTGCTTTCCTATCTCCGGCTCAACATGCCGAAATCGTCCGTCCCGCCGACGCGCGAGTATCTATAAGATCGACATGAAGAGACAGCACGAGTTTGCCACGCGCGCCATCCACGCCGGACAGGAACCCGATCCATCCACCGGCGCGATCATGACGCCGATCTACGCGACATCAACCTATGTGCAGGAGAGCCCGGGGAAGCACAAAGGTTACGATTACTCGCGCTCGATCAATCCAACGCGGCTTGCCTACGAAAAATGCATTGCCGATCTGGAGAGCGGCACGCGCGGCTTCGCCTTCGCCTCCGGGCTCGCGGCCATGTCGACTGCGCTCGAGTTAATGGAGAGCGGTTCGCACGTAATCGTCAGCGATGATCTTTACGGCGGAACGTTTCGACTGTTCGACAAGGTCCGGCGTCGGTCGGCCAATCTTGATTTTACTTATGTCGATCTTACCGACGCGTCGCGGTTAGAGAAAGAAATCAAGAAGAACACGCGCATGGTCTGGATTGAGACGCCGAGCAATCCGCTGTTGAAGATCATCGATCTCGAAGCCGTCGCGAAGATCGCGCGTGAACACAAAATCATCTCGATCTCCGACAACACGTTTGCCACTCCGTGGATTCAACGGCCGATCGAGTTCGGCTTCGACATCGTCGTTCATTCCGCCACTAAATATCTCAACGGCCATTCCGACATGGTCGGCGGCGTCGCGGTCGTCGGCGAAAACAAAGAACTGGCCGATCAAATGGCGTTTCTGCAAAACTCCGTCGGCGCGATTGCCGGCGTGTTCGACAGTTTTCTCGTCTTGCGCAGTCTGAAAACCCTGGCGTTGCGCATGGAACGCCATTGTGCGAACGCGCTCGAGATCGCGCGCTGGCTGGAAGAACAGCCGCAGGTGCAGTCGGTCAGTTATCCTGGCTTGAAGTCGCATCCGCAACACGACCTCGCCCGCACGCAAATGCGCGGCTTCGGTGGAATGGTGACGATCGTTCTGAAAACGGACCTAGCCGGGACAAAGCGTTTTCTTGAGAACACGAGTTTGTTCGCGCTCGCGGAAAGTTTGGGCGGCGTCGAGAGTTTGATCAATCATCCCGCGCTCATGACGCACGCCTCGGTGCCAAAAGAGAAACGCGAAGCGCTCGGCGTCACCGATTCGCTTGTTAGGCTTTCGGTCGGGGTGGAAGATGTCCGCGATTTGATTGACGATCTTCAGTTCGCCTTCGAGGCAATCTGAAAATTGGTAGCGACGGCGCGATGTGCCGTCTAACTTTGCCACGCAATGGGCAATACATTCGGCCAACTTTTTCGCGTGACGACGTTTGGTGAGTCGCATGGCGGCGGCATCGGCGTCATCATTGACGGGTGCCCGCCGAAGATCGACATCAGCGAAGCCGACATTCAACGTGAGCTCGACCGGCGCCGTCCCGGTCAAAGCAAAATCACAACCCAACGTAAGGAAGAAGACCGTTGCGAAATTCTTTCCGGGACCTTCGAAGGCAAAACGCTCGGCACGCCGATCGCGATCCTGGTCCGCAATCAGGACGCCCGGCCGGAAGCCTACGCAGAGATGAAAAAAACCTTTCGTCCGTCGCATGCCGACTTCACCTACCAAGCGAAGTACGGGATCCGCAATTGGCAGGGCGGCGGCCGCGCATCCGCGCGCGAAACCATTGGGCGTGTCGCAGCCGCTGCGATTGCGCGCAAAGTGCTCGAAAAATTTTATCCGAAGATCGACATCGTCGCTTACGTAGGGCAGGTCCACGAAATCGTGGCCAAGATCGACAAGTCGAAAGTGAAAACGAAAGATGTCGAAGCGAACATTGTGCGCTGTCCGGACAATGCGACGGCGAAGAGAATGATTTCACTGATCGAGCAGACGCGCGAAGCAGGCGATTCGCTCGGCGGTGTAATCGAATGTGTCGTGCGAAATGCGCCGCCTGGCCTGGGCGAACCGGTCTTCGACAAACTTGAAGCCGATCTGGCGAAAGCGATGTTGAGTTTGCCGGCGACGAAAGGCTTCGAGATCGGCTCCGGATTTTCGGCGACGCGAATGAAGGGCTCGCAACATAACGACGCGTTTGAAATGCGCGATAATCGCGTGCGAACATCGACAAATTTTTCCGGCGGGATCCAGGGCGGGATCAGCAACGGCGAAGAGATTTATTTCCGCGTTGCGTTCAAACCGACCGCCACGATCGCGCGCGAACAAAAAACCGTGACCGCATCACGCCAGCAAACCAAACTTGCGGCGCGTGGCCGGCATGATCCGTGCGTGCTGCCCCGGGCCGTGCCGATGGTGGAAGCGATGGCCGCCCTCGTCCTTTGCGATCACGCCTTGCGTCAACGCGCGATCAATCCACAGAGATGACTCCGCAACTTCAGCAGGCCGCTGGTTCGTCGCTCTGGCAGTTGGTCTTCATCTCTTTCGCGGTCGTTCTGGTTTTGTTTGAAGTGCTGCGTGGGTGGCGACGTGGTCTTGCGCGACAAGTCGCGCGACTCGGCGCGCTGATCGCCGCGTATTTTGCCGCCTACTTCGGCGGGCACCTGCTCGTTCCGCTAGTCAGACCGTTCGTAAAGTTACCGGATGTGGTGATGTCGATCCTCGCCGGTGCGGTCCTCGCCCTGATTATCTACGCGGTCATCAACAGCCTGGGCACAATCTTGTTCAGGCGAACGAGTCAGCACCAATCCGCTTTCATCCGATTGCTTTATGGAATTGGCGGAGCGGTTTTTGGTCTTTTCTTCGGCGGGTTCCTTGTCTGGCTTATTGTTGTCGGAATACGTTCGTTAGGCTCAGTCGCGGATGTGCAGGTTCGCCAGGAGGCTGCTGACACAAGCGCTTCGCCGGGCCGCACCTTGCACGCCGTCGACGTCCGCCGCGGCGTGCTGAGCGAATCGAACGAAGAACCAGTCTCGCTCGTGGGCTCGCTCGCTCGCCTTAAGAATTCGCTGGAGATGGGCACTTTCGGCGCGGCCGTGAAAAGGGCCGACGTCGTGCCAACGGACGCGTACGAGATGCTTGGCAAAGTCGGCAAAGTCGTTTCCGATCCCGACTGCGTGCAACGGTTCCTGAGTTTCCCCGGGGCGCATGAATTGACTCAACACCCGAGAATTGTCGCGCTGCGCGACGACCCGGAAATTCAACAGCTGATCGCGCAAGGACGTTATCTCGATCTCTTGCAAGATCAGAAAATTATCGACGCCGCAAACGACCCAGCGCTCTTTGAGCAGATCAAGAAGTTCGATTTGCAGCATGCGCTGGATTATGCGGTCGAGCAGAAGTGATCTCGCACAAAGGTAGGAAATATTGATTTCGGATTTCGGAGACCGGAGACCGGAAAGACAGAATGCAAAAGCATGATTTCGCAAAGCGGACGATGATGTTCGGCCTTCGAGTGATTCGGTTGGTAGAGTCACTTCCGAAGTCGCAAACCACACGCGTGATCGGGAGTCAGCTTATGAGATCTGGAACGTCGGTTGGTGCGAATTATCGTTCCGCAGTGCGCGGGAAATCGCGTGCCGATTTTATTGCAAAGATGGGAATCGTCGAAGAAGAATGCGATGAAACTCTCTACTGGATGCAGATGTTAATCGAAGCCGGTGTAATGAAACGATCCCGATTGACTGAGCTGATGAACGAAGCCGATCAAATTATTGCGATCGTGGTCAGCTCGATAAAGACTGCACGTGGTCGAAAATAGCTTTCCGAAATCCGGTATCCGCAATCCGAAATGAAATACATCACCACGATTGGGCTCGAGGTGCACGTGCAACTGAAGACGCGATCGAAGATGTTTTGCGCTTCTCCGGTGGAGTTCGGGGCCGAACCAAACAGCCACACTTGTCCGGTCTGCCTCGGACTGCCCGGCGCGTTGCCGGTGATGAACCACGAAGCACTGCGCATGACGGTGCTGACCGGACTGATGCTTGGTTGCGATATCGCGCCGATTTCAAAGTTCGATCGGAAAAATTATTTCTATCCGGACATGCCGAAGAACTACCAGATTTCGCAATACGACATGCCACTCTGCACCAATGGCAGCGTCCCATTGCACGATCTCGCTTACCCAAAAGACGCGCAGAAGAATATCGCGACGCCGGACAAGGAAGTGCATCTGGTGCGGATTCATCTCGAGGAGGATGTGGCGAAGAGCTTCCACTTTGAATCGAGCACCGGGATCGATTTCAACCGCGCCGGCACGCCATTGATGGAAATTGTCACGCAGCCGGAAATCAATTCGCCGGAGGAAGCATTCGCGTTTCTCACTTCGCTCAAGCAGATCCTGATTTATGGCGCGGTCAGCGATGCCGACATGGAAAAGGGACAACTGCGCTGCGATTGCAACGTTTCAGTGCGACCCGAAACGCAGGCTGAGTTTGGCGCCAAGATCGAGATTAAAAATATGAACTCGATCAGCGGCGTGCGGCGCGCTCTGGCTTATGAAATAGATCGACAAGTGAAAGCGCTCGAGCGCGGCGAAAAATTGCGGCAGGAGACTCGCGGTTGGGATGATGCGGCCGGCGAAACCTTTCTCATGCGGACAAAAGAATCGGCGCACGATTATCGATATTTTCCCGATCCGGACCTCGTTCCGGTGAAGAGCGAAGTCCTGTTAGCGGAAGCGCGCGCCCGCGTTCCGGAATTACCGAAAGCGAAGCGCGCCCGTTTCGTCGAACAATATCAAGTCAGTCCTTATGATGCCGGCGTGCTTGCGGACGATCTCGATCTTGCGCGCTATTTCGAAACTGCCGCGAAGGGAGCGAAGAAGCCGAAAAACGTTGCGAACTGGATCCTGAACGATCTGCAAAGCGCGTTGAGCAGCGCGAGCAAAACAGTGACCGATTGTCCGATTCCACCGGAAGCGCTCGATGAGCTGGTTAATTTGATCGACAGCGGAAAGATCAGCGGCAAGCAGGGCAAGGAAGTTTTCGCGGAGATGTTCGCGAGCGGTAAAGGCGCGGCTGCGATCGTGAAGGAGAAAGGGATTGAACAATTGAGTGACACCGGCGCGATCGAGGCGCTTGCCGATCAAGTGATCGCAGCCAATCCGAAGCCGGCGGCGGATTTCAAGGCGGGCAATGCTGCGTCGTTGAATTTTCTCAAGGGGCAGGTGATGAAACTTTCCAAAGGCAAAGCGAATCCGCAATTAGCGGGCGAGATTTTGGAGAAAAAATTAAAAGGGTAGGGACGCATCTCCGAGGCGTCCGACTATTTTGTAATTCGACGGACGGCCCGGAGGTCCGTCCCTACCAATGAAAATCTTAATTGCGCCGGATAAATTTAAGGGCTCGCTCAGCGCGCGCGAGGTGGCGGAGAATGTCGCGAAGGGTTTTCTCGATGTTTTGCCGGACGCTAAGATCGACATCGTCCCGGTGGCAGATGGCGGTGAGGGAACTGCCGAAGTAATTTGCGATGCCTTGGACGGTGCGTGGATGAAATGCAAAGCGCGCGATCCGCTCGGTCGCGAAATCGAAGCGCGCTACGCGTGGATTGAAAATCGGAAGCTTGCGGTGATGGAGATGAGCGAGGCGGCGGGGATGCGCAGGCTCGCTGAAACCGAACTCGATCCCCTTCGCGCAAGTACCTTCGGTGTCGGCGAAATGATGTTGGATGCGGCGAAGCGAGGCGCCCAAGAAATCATCATCGGTCTCGGCGGAAGCGCGACGAATGACGGCGGGTTTGGGATGGCGAGGGCGTTGGGCTTTCGATTTTTCGACGATCGAGAAGAGTTGAGAGGCCCGACCAGCGATTTGTTGAAACTCACGCGCATCGATAGGCCCAAAGATTTATCGTTGCCGAAAATCATTGCTGCGGTCGATGTAAAGAATCCGCTGCTTGGCGCAAATGGTGCGACGCGTGTTTTTGGTCCGCAGAAAGGCGCGACCGAAGATAGGCTCGAGATGTTGGAGCGATCGCTAACGAAACTTGCGGATGTCGTCGCGGGAGATTTGAAAGTCGATTTTCGTGATCAACCGGGGGCCGGGGCGGCGGGCGGACTGGGATTTGGTCTGATGAGCTTTTGCAGCGCGGTGATACAACCCGGCTTTGACGTTGTGGCCGAAGCGATCGGTCTAGAGTCGAAAATGAAAGATGTCGATCTTGTGATCACGGGCGAAGGAAGTTTGGATCGACAAACGCTTGAGGGGAAGGCTCCGGCGGGAGTAGCGAAGCTTGCGCGAAAACTTGGGAAACGCATTTTCGCGATTGTCGGGCGCGCGAGCGAAGATCAGCAAGCGGGCGCGATCTTCGATCGAGTTTACGAACTCGGAGGGAGTATTCCGCAAGCGCCGGAATTGCTGCGGGAGAGAGCGCGTGAGTTGGCGGCAGATCATATCGCGACGTAGGACGGCGTCCTACCAAAACATTCGATTAACGTCTGACGCTCAACGTCCAACGTCGAACAAGAATGGGATTTTCTTATTCCTACGCCTGAACGATTATACCCGCCCCATGCCTGAATTGCCTCCAGACCCGCCTTCGTATGACTACGGCGCGGCAGGCGTGGTTACACCGTTTGTTTTTTCCGATCCAGCCGGCAAACGTTGGCCACGGCTCCGGTTGATTCTGCTTCTCGGCAGCGTGGTTTTCTTTCTGGCGACGATCCTGTTCGTCCAGACACTTTTTGTGACACCGCAAATGCGGGTGCCCTTCTCGCTGCGTCAATTGAAAGGCCAGTTAAAGGCATTGCAAAAGAAGGATTCCACGCAGATCTCGCCCAGCTCGTTGCTTTGGCAAAAATTTGGCGCGGCCCGACTGGCCGCGAAAAAGTCAGGCGCGCCGACGCCAGCGCCGCCCGCGAAACCGCGGAAAAAATCTCCGAACAACGAAGTGCGCGTCGCGTTTTATACGAATGGCGATCCCTACAGTTACTCGTCACTGGAGAAACACGCCGCGCAGATCACGCATCTTTGCCCGGAATGGATGTCGGTGATCAACGGCCTGGGCGATTTGCAAATTGATGCGGACAATCGCCTGCCCAAACTGGCGGCGAGCAAAGGCATTGCGTTGATGCCACTTCTGACCAACCTCGTCGGCGACACGTGGCAACCGGAGGCGATCGAGAACCTCGCGCACGGTCCGCAAGATCGACAAGAGCGTTTCATCAGCAAAGTGGTCGCGGTTTTGCGCAACGCCAAGGCCGCGGGCGTGGTGGTGGATTGGGAGCAAATCGATCCCGCTTACAAAAAAGACATCACTGCTTTCATCGATAAGTTCGCCGACGCGCTGCACGAGGACGACAAGCAACTCTGGCTCTGCGTCCAGCCGGGACAGGAGCTTGATTACATCGATTTCGATAATCTCTCGGACAATGTCGATCGGTTCGTCGCCTTGTTGTTCGACGAAACATCAGATATCGATCCGCCCGGGCCGCTCGGATCGCGCTCCTGGTTCGAAGGTTGGTTGCACGTTTTGCTGGAAGGCGCGGACACGAAACAATGGATCATCGCGCTCGGCAGTTACGGTTACGATTGGACGGAAGGCGCGCGCAAAGCGGAATTGATCAGTTTTCCCGAGGCGATGAGCCGGGGAAACAGCGCGGAGATTGAATCCACCGCGATCGCCGCGCCGGACTACAACCCTTCATTCTATTATGAGGACGCGGACAAGGTTCACACCGTTTGGTTTCTCGATGTGGTCACGTTCCTGAACGAGTTACGCGAAGTGCGCGACGAAAAAGCCGGTGGCTTTGCCCTTTACCGGCTCGGCTCGGAAGACACAGCGATTTGGGACGCACTTGGTATTCCGCGCGATTTCAAGATCGACAATCAAACTCGTGAGTCGCTCGAGACTTTGAGGGGCACCGACACGATCACGGATGTCGGCGATGGCGAAATCGTCACGGTCGATGAAAGCCGTTCCGATGGAATGCGAAAGCTGGCGGTGGACGCGGAAGGTTATCTCACCGCCAATTACGCGAAGTTCCCGGCGTTTCCGACGCTTTATCATCAAGGCGCCGGGAGCGAACATCAGGTTGCGATCACTTTCGATGACGGCCCCGATCCGGAATGGACGCCGCAGATTTTGGACATTTTGAAAGCAGCGAACGTGAAAGCCGCATTCTTTCTCGTTGGAGTGGAGGCGGAGCGTTATCCCAACCTCGTGCGTCGCATTGTCGATGAAGGGCACGAAATTGGAAATCACACTTACTATCATCCCAATCTTGCGCTCTGCTGGCCGGAGCACGTCCGGCTCGAGCTGAATGCGACCCAGCTGCTCATCGAATCGATTACTGGTCGTGCGACGACATTGTTTCGCCCGCCCTATGCTGCCGACACAAGTCCATCGCAAATCAGCGAGCTGGTTCCCCTGCAAATCGCGCAGGACCTGAGTTACCTCGTCGTTTTGGAGAACATCGACCCGCAGGATTGGGCGAGGCCGGGCGCCGATATTATCCTGCAACGCATTAAGCAGCAACGGCGTGACGGCAATATCATCCTGCTTCATGACGCAGGCGGCGACCGGTCGCAGACGGTCGAAGCGCTTCCGCGGATTTTGGACTGGTTGCACACGCGCGGCGACACGGTCGTGCCGATCAGCACATTACTCGGCGTCACGCGCGACGCGGTTATGCCGCCATTACAGGGGAATAATCAATCGCTGGCGCGAATCGTCAGCAGCACTGGGTTCCGCATCTATCACGCGATCGAAGAATTTCTCTGGGCTTTCATGATTGTTGCGACCGCGTTGGTGGTGATCCGCACGCTCGTTGTCATCTGGCTGGCTTATCGGTTTCGCCGTGAGCCAGCGTCCGGTTTTGTGCAGCCAATCAGCGTGGTCATAGCCGCCTACAATGAAGGCAAAGTGATCGCGGAAACTTTACGCACTCTTCTGACGACCGATTACACGGGCGAAATTGAAGTCATCGTCGTTGATGATGGATCGCGCGATGAAACCGCGGCGGCAGTTGAGCGCATCGCCGAGGTCGATCCACGCGTGCGTTTGTTGCAGCAGGAAAACCACGGGAAGGCCCGTGCGTTGCAACGCGCGCTCGCCGCAGTTCGCCACAGCATCGTTGTCTTCATCGATGCCGACACACAATGCCAACGCGACACCCTGCCGCATCTGCTCGATCCATTTGCCGACCAGAGCATCGGCGCGGTTTCAGGGCATGCCAAAGTTGGCAACCTGCGCACGTTCATCGCGCGCTGTCAGGCGCTCGAATACACGTGTGGTTTCAATCTCGACCGCCGCGCCTACACGCGCTGGAACTGCATCACGGTCGTGCCCGGCGCGATCAGCGCGATCCGCAAAGATGCAATCGACGAAGCCGGCGGGTTGAGTTTGCAAACGCTGGCCGAAGACACCGACCTTACCCTCGCGCTACACAAACAGCGTCAACGGATCGTCTATGTCCCGGCTGCGATTGCCTGGACGGAGGCGCCGGAAACTGTCGCGACGCTGGCGCGGCAACGTTTTCGCTGGGCTTACGGCACGTTGCAATGTCTCTGGAAACATCGCGACATGATTTTCAACTGGAACTATCGCGCGCTTGGCTGGTTCAGTTTGCCGAGCGTTTGGTTTTTCCAGATCATCCTCGTGGCCGTCACGCCCATCGTGGATTTGTTTTTGTTCGCGACACTCCCATTCGGCGTGTGGCGCGCGGTCCTGCCCTTCGTGATCACGTTCCTGGCCATGGATGTGATCCTGGCCACGCTCGCATGTATTCTGGAGCGCGAACCGGTCGTGCGCGCATGGCGCATTCTGCCGATGCGTCTGATCTATCGACCGATGCTCAGCTACTGTATCTGGAAAGCAATCCTGCGCGCCATCAAAGGCGCATGGGTGAGCTGGGGCAAACTCGAGCGCACCGCAAGCGTCCCAGTGCGTGCTTAATTTTTAATTCAATGCTCAGGGTTCGGCGTTTGCCAGTCCCACTCGGAAGTTTTGGCGCTGTCTTGTTCTTGCTCCTTCTTGTCTCCTGCAAGAAATCTGGGCTCGAAAATGCGCGGATTGATCCGAACGGTCCGGTTGAAATCGTAATTCCCGAGCATGGCGTTTACACCGGCGCGTTCATGGATTTCGGGGACGAGGAAGACGACGTCACTCTGGAAATGATCGAAGATTTCGAAACGATGGTTGGCAAACATCAGGCCATCATCGCGTCATCCAGCTATTGGGGTGAGCAGAATTTTCCAAACGCGAATCTGAATGTGATCTGGCGCCACGGCGCGCTGCCGCTCGTCTTTTGGTCGCCTTGGGATAAGCCCTACACGCAAAATCGCGGGCCGGACAAATTCAACCTCACCGACATCGCTGCGGGAAAGTGGGACTCCTACATCGACAAATGGGCGGACGCGGCGCGTGAATTTGGTCACCCTATGATCGTCGCGTTCGGGGTGGAGATGAACGGCGACTGGTTCCCGTGGTCGGGCACTTACTACGGGGGCGACGAATGGATTCCGGAAATCAAAAGTTGGCGTGGGCCGGAAAATTTCAAAGCAGCATATCGGCACGTGGTCGATCGGGTGCGCGCGCGGGGGGCAACCAACATCCAGTGGATGTTTCACACCAACAATTATTCTTATCCGCTCGATGTCTGGAATTTTGCGCCCGCTTATTATCCAGGGTCAGACTATGTGGACTGGTTAGGCCTGAGCGTTTATGGGCAGCAATTTCGAGAAGAGCCCAATCCGGATATTCCTTCGCTGGTAGATTGGCCTTATCAGGAAATTTGCGGACTCGACCCGAAGAAACCGATCATGATCGCGGAATGGGCGACCGGTGAATTTCCCTACTCACCCGACCAGCACGGGATGCTTAAGCCACAATGGATCAAACAAGGGTTGGAACTTTTCCGCAGCCGCTATCCGCGCGTCAAAGCGGCCGTTTACTGGCACGAACGCTGGCAAAATGTCGATCAATCCTTCAGCAATCTGCGGGTGAATTCTTCAGTCGAATCGCTCAACGCCTACCGCGAAGGCATGGCGCATCCCGATTGGCGTGGGGATTTGATGCTGCGTCCGCTGCCCTCCACGAAATCGAAATGACGATGTCGATCTTGCCTAAGAAGAATTGTAGGGCGGGCGCTCCGCCTGCCTTTGATTAGTTCGGCAACCGATGCGGTTGCCCTACAATTATTTTTCCTCCGGTGGCGACTTCTTCTGGACGTCGCCGATAATTTTCCACTCGCGGTTTGAATCGAGTTTCCAGATCGCGAGAAAATAGCCGTGCTCTTTAACGTTGGCGCGCTCGGCTGAGTAAGAGCCATAGCGATACGCGAAATCGCCCGAGCTACTCACGCCGCCTCCAGTCGTCTTTCGCGTCACTTTTCCGTGGTCCGAGCCGAGCATGAGCTTGGCTGCGTCCTTTCCGACAGCCGGAAAAGAATTTTCCCGATAAACGCGAATTGTGTCATCGGCGAAATCTGTAATGGCTGCGCCGGCGTCTACCGCAAGCGAGTCGGCCAGCGTGTTCTCCGCTTTTTCCAAATTGTGCCGTGCAAGATCGACATCGATTCCGCGCAGCGTTTCGTTAGGCGGAACGAGCTGCATTTCGCCGGTTGGTCCCGAGGGCTGTGGATGATCGACCCCAAGATCGACAATTACTTTCCAGGAATGGTCCCGTTGTTTTTTCCAGATGGAGACAAAGTCCCCGAACGCGATCGGAGTATCGCCGGTCGCGGACTTTTTCATTTCCCACGGACCGGTGGTGAAGCCGAGATCAGCCGCATTGGAGATGGTGGCGAAGATTGGCTGCCAGATCAGTTTGCGGCCTTTGTCGTCGTAGTTCGCATAGAACTTTTTTCCATTCGTCGGCGCGGGCGTGAAGACCACGGAATCATCGGCGAAAAATTGGAGAAACGATTCACGGATGCCGCGTTCGACGGAAGTTTTGGCAAACGCTTTTTCGGCTTCGACAACTGAGCGCAAAGCCGCCATCGACGCCGGCTCTTCCGCGGGCAAAGAGACGGCGAGCAGGAGGAAGATGGCCCACGAAAGTCTCATGAAATTAAACAAAATCGGGATTTGGCGGCGTCTGCAATATAAAAGACCGTGAAGAGGTCATGGACAATGTCGCCACGCATGAAAATTGGAAAACCCGCTTTTCGGAGCTTGCTCCAGGGTTGGTGCTTTTCGCGCGGCAATGGGTGCGTTCGCAAGCCGACGCCGAGGACGTTGTCCGGGAAGCATTCGTTCGATTTTGGCGGCGCGATCATAACATCGACAATCGGCCCTTGCTCTATGCCGCTGTTCGTTCCGCGGCGCTCGATCTCATCCGGCGTGACGGCCGCCGCGCTCGCCGCGAAAACGAAGTCTATTCCGGAATGGCCCAATTTTCGGATCCACAATTTGAAACGATCGACGATTCGCAAGGCGTCCTCGCCACTTCGATCGATCGTCTGCCACACGAGCAGCGTGAGGTGCTGGTCATGAAAATTTGGAACGAACTGACTTTCGCCGAGATCGCAGAAGCACTTGAAATTTCGCCAAACACGGCGTCGTCGCGTTATCGCTATGCGCTGGCGGCGTTGAAAAAAGATTTGTTGCCGCAATGAACGACGACTTTTCCGAACTCGAAGACCAGTTGAAGAACTTGCGCCCGGTGCCGGCGTCGGAGGAACTGTTCGCGAACATCGAACAGGAACTTGTCGACCTTGCGAGTGAAAAGGACCCAAAAATTGGGCGGCCCGTTCGTTTCCGAATCAACTGGCTCGCGGTCGGTGCGGGCCTGGCCGCCGCGGCGGTGATCGTGATTTTCGCGCGCGTCAACTTTAGAACCCCAGCGCAAACACAAAATGTCGCGAGCGTTTCGCCCGCGCCCGGGGTTGGATCGACAACTACACCAGCGCAATTTATTCCGGCCGGCGCAACGCAGGTTGTTTACCATACGCGCGACGAAGGCTTGCTCTTTCCGCGCGGCTCCGAGGAGCCGGTGCGCCGAGTACGCTCGCGCATCCGAGAGACGTTGCAGTGGCAAAATCCCGCTACCGGCGCGTCGCTGCGCGTTTCGTATCCCAGCGAGCAGGTCGAACTCATCCCCGTTTCCGGCCAATGATTTCAAATACCGATTCGCACCCTTGACCAAACCTGAACCATGAAAACAAAATCCATCGCAATCATCGCGCTTCTTGCCTTCCTGCCTTTGGCGGGATTCAGTCAGCCGCCTACTCCGCCAACGCCGCCTAATCCGCCGGTTTCCCCTGTGCCTCCAATTCCGCCAGATAAGCCCGAAAAGATGCCAAAGGTTCCAGTCACTTTTCTCGGCGTGGAAACATCTGGGGTTCCAAGTGTGGTCTGCGATCAACTTGGGATCGCGAAAGGCTTCGGCCTCGTCGTCGATTACGTCGTGCCGGATGGACCGGCTGCGGCTGCGGGGGTACAGCAAAACGATATTCTGAAAATGTTGAACGACCAGATCCTGCTCGAGCCCGGTCAACTTGCCAAACTCGTGCGCAGTTATTCGGAAGGAACAACCGTCACCCTAACGGTTTTGCGCAAAGGCCAGGAACAAAAGATCCCGGTCAAGCTGACGAAGAAAGAAGTGCCGAAGCGGCACGCCTCTAGGATGGGTCACGATATGGATTTCAATTTCAATTACGACCTGGGCGACTTCGATCTGGGCAACCTTAAGGAACGGCTGGAGGACCTGAGGGAGAATATGAAGGATCAATTTGGCGAGCATGGCGACATGGTCCACGACGCTGTGATGACCGCACAAGCCCAGGCGCAGCGTATCCGCGACGAAGCGCAACGCGCGCGGGACCGGGCGCAGCATGTTCGCGATGAGGCGCAACGGGCGCGCGATGAAGCGCACCGTGTGCGAGATGAATCGCGTAAGGACGGCCAGATCAAGGTGACCCGCACTGGCGACAATGGCCTCATGACCACGAAGATCGACATCGGCAAAGCGCAGATCGTGTTCTCCGATGATAAGGGCGAATTGCGGCTGGATAGGACGGACGGAAAACAAATTCTGACGGCAAAAGATCCGAAGGGCATGCTCCTGTTCAGCGGACCAGTGGAAACAAAAGAAGAGCGCGACAAAATTCCCACGGAAGTGCGCGCGCGGTTCGAAAAATTGGAGCAGCACGATTTACCCTCCGTGACCATGGACGAGAACGGCGATGAAGTTGATTCCGGCGACATGGATGAAAACGATGACGAAGACGCGGCATCGATCGAGCAAGTCTCCGTCTGCCCGCAGTCCTTGCCCCACAATTTTTGGTCGTATCGCTACGTCCTGATTTGAATCGAAAACTCCGCCGAGCTTCTTAACCTGGCCTAACCAGCCGCTCGGCGGAGTTTTCCTTGTCGATCTTGCGCCTGTTATTCGGCGCGCAGCGCTTCGATGGGATCGACCTTGGTCGCGCGACGCGCGGGGATGAGGCAGGCAACCAGTGACACCACAGTCATGACGAACGCGGTGCCGAGAAGAGTGGCGAGATGCAGCGTTGGCACGTCGAAGAGAACGCTCTGCATCGCTCTTCCAGCCCACCACGCGCCGATCAAACCGAGGATGGTTCCGGCGGCGAGAAGGCGCAAGCCTAACGAGAGAAATTGCGCGCCGATTTGTTTGCGCTGCGCACCGAGCGCCATCCGAATGCCGATCTCACGCCGACGTTGCGCGACCGCGTAACTCAACACGCCGTACGTTCCAATGGCCGCCAGGAGCAGCGCTACGCCGGCGAAAATTCCTGCGAGCAGCGCGGGCGAGCGACGCGCGATGAGACTGTCCGCGATGCGCGTATCCATGGAGCGGAGGTTATCAATCGCAAGGTCAGGATTGGCCGCGCGCACCAGTTTCCGCAGTGTCCCGGCAAACGCTTCCGGACGCTGGCTCGTGCGCGTGACGACGAAGATGGTGCCGAAGTAAACATCAACAAACGGCAGGTAAACCGCGCCCTGCCCCTGTGGTTCCGTGAGTTCCGCTTGTTTTACCGCACCGACGACACCGACAATGGTGAACAATTTTGCATCGTCCGAGTCGTTGCCTTGAAATACGCGTTGGCCAAGCGCGCCGCCATTAGGCCAGTAGCGCCGGGCGAAATCTTCGTCCACCACGCAGGCCCGGTCCGCGCGATGAGAGTCCGCCGAAGTTAAAAACCGGCCCTCGCGTAGTGGAATGCCGAGCGCGGTGAAGTAATCGCCGGTGACTTGATAGGAATAATGACCGTGCAACGATTCGCCCGCCGGCGGCGCGTAATCCTTCGGTGTGACCGCGGTCTTCCCGCTCCCTCCGCTCAGGGGCACGTTTGTGATCGCTCCCGCCGCCGCGACTCCCGGTTGCTGATCAACTGTTTCCATCAAGCGATCGAGGATAGGGCGGGCGTCATACTTAAACGGCACCGTGATTTCCCCGGTGAGAACGTGATCGGCCCGGAATCCGGGTGAAACCTCCATCACTTTTTTCAGGCTCAATCCGAGGAGCGCGGCGCCGGTGAGCAAAACAAAAGCCAGCGCGATCTGCGCGACGATGAATCCGTGGCGAAGCCGTTGTGCAGCGCGACTAATCGTGCCAGTGCGCGATTCCGATTGGAGTGCATGCGCCAGATGAGTGCTTAGATTGAACCAGGCGATCGGCACTGCGATGACGACTCCGAGAACCACAGCGCCTGCGAGACCGAGCGACGCCAGCCAGCCATCGAACGCAATGTGCGCGCCGAGCGGTAAGCGATCGGCGCCGAGAATTTCCAGCAACCGAATTCCCCAGGCTCCGACGACCAGCCCGAACAATCCGCCGACCAAGGTGAGCAGGACCGTTTCCGTCATTACTTGCCTAACGACATGTCCGCGGCTCGCGCCCATGGATTGGCGGATCGCCATTTCCTTCGCGCGCCCGCTCGCGCGGATGAGGAGGAGGTTGACCAGATTGACCGCGCCGATGAGCAGGAGGAAAAACACTCCGCCCTGCATCAACCAAAGTGTCGGACGGATGGAGCGCACGTGATCCGCATGAAGTGAAAACACCGGCGAGCGGAAGCCGGCCTCGGCCATCGCTTTCGCTTCAGGATTATCTTTCTCGACCGCGGCGTTGTGCGCGTCGATCTGCGCTTGCGCCTCCGCGATCGTCGCGCCCGGCTGCAAGCGCGCGATCATGTGCGTGCCGCCTCCCCCGGAATGGCGCTGCTTCGGAGTGCGCTCCTCCGGCCGGGTCCTGATCGGCAGGACAAGACGCGCTTCTGAGGAAAGGAATCGAAAATCCGGAGGCAAAACGCCGACGATCTTTCTTGGCATGGTGTTCACGCGGATGTCGCGGCCGAGGACGTTGGGATCCGAATTAAGACGCTGGCGCCAGTAGGCGTCGGTCACGATGATAACGCCGTTGTTTTCCGCCACGGCCGCCTCCTCCTCGGTAAAGCTGCGACCCATCGCAAGGTTGACGCCGAGCGTGGTGAAAAAATCCGGCGAGATGCGCAAAACCTCTTCCTGTTCGGTCGAACCGATATCGCCGACGCTCCAGGTGTCGTAGCTATAAATGGAGAGGCTCGAGAAGGCCGGGATGTTGCCGCGCCGCTCGTAGTAATTGGTTATCGACGAGCCATCATTCGCGACTCCGGCTTTCGGATAGGTGTTGAAGATGGTGACGAGCCGATCGGATTGCGGAAACGGGAGCGGACGCAACAAAACAGAATTGATCACGGCGAAGATGGTGAGATTCGCCCCGAGACAGATAGCGATCGTGGCCAGCGCTGTGACCGTAAACGCGGGAGCTTTGCCAAGTTGTCGAAGAGCGAAACGGAGATTGTTCATGTCGATCTTTGCAAGATCGCCGGTTCATTCGGTACGCAGCGCCTGAATTGGGTCAACTAGAGTGGCCCGCCGTGCTGGGATCAAACAGGCGAGAAGGGCGGCGAGCGCGAGGACCGCCGCAGTGGCGCCGAGCAAAAATGGATTGTGCGGCGAAATTAGATAGAGCTGCGCCGTAAGCAATCGGCCCACCGCAAATGTCGCAAGCAATCCGACAATCAAACCAATCAGGACGGGCTTCATTCCCTGTCTAACGACCAGGCGCAGCACGTCCTGGGTTTGCGCGCCGAGCGCCATGCGCACGCCGATCTCGCCGGTGCGTTGTTCCACAGTGTAAGCGACCGCGCCGTAAATTCCGACAATGGCGAGCAGCAGCGCGATACCGGCAAAGACGCCGAGCAATGCCATGGTCAAACGCTCCTGGCCGAGCGACTCCGCCACGATCTGTTCGAGAGTGTTGGGCAAAAGAATCGGCAGGCCATTGTCGATCTTGTTGAGCGCCGCGCGCACGATTCCAGCCGCTGCCTCAGGCCTGGTCGCGGTGCGAACCATGACGTTTAAAAATGGAGTGCTGCGCTGCGGCCAGGGTCGATAAAATTCCACGTCGTTCGCCTTGGAAAGTTGTTGCGATCGCACATCGCCGACTACGCCCACGACTTCCGCCGGCAGACCGGTGCCGTTGTCCGTCCCGAAAAAAATCTGCCGGCCGAGCGGATCCTCGTTTGGAAAAAGTTTTTTGGCGGTAGAGTTGCTCAGGATCACGACCTGAGGCGTATCAACCCCGTCGCGCTCGGTAAAATCGCGTCCCGAAAGCAACGGAATTCCGAGCGTGCGGAAATGGTTGGGCGAAACGCTGCGCGTCAAACCGAGCGGCCGTTGATTAACCGGCACAGGGTTTCCATCGACGCGAGCGTAGGGCGACGATGAATAATTGCCGGAGAGAGGGACGGCGCCGGCGACGGAAACGGCTTCGACGCCTGGTGAAGTTTGCAGTTCGTTAACAAGGCGTTCGGCGAAGCGCGCGCGCGCTGCTACGTCAGGATATTGGGCGGGCGGCAGGCCAATGCCTCCGACCCATATGTGATCAGAACGAAAGCCGGCTTCCTGTCGGCTCAACCGCACAAAACTGGAAACGAGCATGGCCGCCGCCGCGAGTAGCACGACTGACAACCCGACCTGCCCCGCAACCAGACCGCGACGGAACCGATGTTGGCCGCGACTTCCACTGACGGCGCGACCGCCATCTTTCAAGCCATCGACGAGATCGGCGCGCGAACTTTGCCATGCGGGATAAAGGCCCATCGCCAATCCAGTCAGGAGCGATAGTCCGAGAGTAAAAAAAAGGACCGGCCAGTGCAAAGATGCCTGGCTTTCCAGCGGAATGTTTTGCCCAGCCACGCGTGGAACGACGCTTACGGTCCACATCGCGAGGCAAAGACCGACCAAGCCCGCGATGACGCTGACGAGTGTGCTCTCAAGCACGAACAATCGAACAATGCCGCGGCGTTCCGCGCCCAGCGCCATGCGCAATGCGATTTCGCGCCGCCGTCCGCTAAAGCGGACGAGCAAGAGATTCGCGACGTTGCTGCACGCGATGAGCAATACTGCGCTCACCGCCGCGAGCAGCGTCAAGAATGCCGGACGCAAATTTCCCGTCACATCTTCTGACGCCGACACGAGCACCGATGTCCAGCTGTTGTCGGCCGTTTCGGGATGTTGCTCACGATAACTTTGAAACAGCGCCGGCATCGCCGCCTGCGCCTGCGCAATCGTGACACCGGGCTTCAACCGCGCGGTCACGCGCATAAAGCTGACTCCGCGCATGAGGCGTTCCTTCGTGATGCCTGCCGGTTCGAATGGTTTGTTCGTGAAAATTTCCGAATCGCGGCCAAACCACGAAATCGGCAAATTCGGCAACACACCGACGATGGTGGTCGGGACACCGTTGAGCGTGACGCTGTGGCCGAGCACCATTGGATCGGCATTGAGACGCTTGCGCCAAAAACTTTCTGTCACCATCGCGACGTCGCCCTTGGATTCCTCTTCCGGCAGAAAATTGCGCCCGAGGATGGGGTGAATGCCGAGCAGCTCGAAATAGTTCGCCGTCACATTGCCGCCGAGCAATTGCACCGGCTCGCCCGTTCCAGTCATGGCTATGAGTCCGGAACCGGTTGGCGTTACGAAACCATTTCCCCAATCGGCCGCGATGCCCGAAAAAACATTTTGTCCATCGCGGTAATGCCAGAACTTCGGCACCGAAAACGGCATCTGTTTCAAGTCCCGTTCCTTGGCTTCGCCATAAATGCGGACCACGCGTTCCGGTTCCGAAAACGGCAGACCGCGCAGAAAGAGATCGTGCATTAAACTGAAAATCGCGGTGTTCATTCCGATGCCGATGGCAAGGGTGAGAACGGCAAGAAGTGTAAAAGCCGGAGATTTTCGGAGTTGTCGCAGAGCGAAGTAGAAATCGTTCATGAGATTTTGGTTGAGTGAGAGTGTCGATCTTGCGCGATCGCGCTGGTTCTCTTTGCAAGCGACATGCCATTGCGGTGCAGTTTCGCTAAAGCGCTGTGAGAGAATGTTCTGCGCGAGAGCCGCTCGCGGATTCGTTGCGCCCGATGTTCCGTCACTGGGACGCGGCCGTCCCAGTTTTGGAACGCCTTTCGTCTGAGGGTGATACCTTCGATCAACGTTGCTCTGGACGAGAGCGGCAAGCCGACTGACGCTGGCCGCATGTCTTGGCTACGGGAAAGGGGGCGCAGCATTCTCGACAACGCCGCTTACGACGTCGTGCGAAACGTGGTTCTCTTACTCTGGCCATTTATAGGGCCGCTCATCTACTTGCGTTTGGCGCAACTTGGCAAACTTGAATGGAGTTGGTGGGTAAATGCCGGGCTTCTTCTAGTATCGGCAATAATCATATCGATCACGGCGTACAAGCTCATTAAGAAGCGTTCCGTAGCGCCACGAAACAATGAATCATCCTTTCGCCTTAAGTCGGGGCCAATAGACGATCAACATCCATTAGCTGTCGCAATGGACGACCTACGCGCACTGCATAACGAGATGTTCACCGCGTTACTGGGGCCCTATTACGTAGCGGATCATCCGAAGCCAACCATGGACGACGTGAATAGGCTGAGCGTTAAGATGCGTGCCTGCGCGAGGAAGCAAGCGTGGGGCGACTTGATTCGCTTAAGCGATCTTAAGCGGCTTGAAGATCACAGCCTCGACGGGAACATGCCGGAGATTAAAGCGAAATACGCCGCCGCTGGTTACCTTGATAATCTAAACCCGACGCAAATTTTGGTTTTCGAGGCAGGGTTGAATCGATGGGAGCGTCTGAAGGAGTTGATCGCGAAAATCGAAGAGCGGGATCAGTCGCTGGAAAAAAACAATGGGTTGGAGTCGGTCAGTGTAACCTCAGATCAATCGAGGTCATGGAAGCAAATGGAACGGTTTCAAAAACAGGTCGATGACTTCAACGCGCAACAGAGAAGGCAAGTTGAGGAAAGGAAGGCCCGACTAGTAAAACGAAACGAAGTGCTCGACCGGGTGGGCGAGTTAATTAGAGCGAGAAAAAGCCGCAAACCTAATCCAAATCCAAGTCGCCAGAATATGTTTGGTTTGCTGGTTCAAGCAGGATCACATCGGCTTGATACCGAAGAGGACATGGTAATGGTCTGCGATCAACTTGTCGCTGCGGGAAATGAGCATCCATTTCAAATGTTCGACAAGGAATATTCGCCCGTGGTCAGAGGCGAATGGCTTGAATTTGTGAAAATGTTTCACGTCAGCGGATTCCGATTTGAAGATATAAGTGCCTGGTCTTTTGCGGTTGGGAAATGGCGGGGAAAGGACAGATGGTTAAACAGGCCGAAGCCGGAGCCGCGCTCGATTAATTGGACAAACGAAGAACAAATCGAAGAACCACTTGAGACTGAAAAACGGAAGTTCACAAACAGGACAGTCCACGAATTGCTTGCGCTTTACGACTGCCATACTGCGCTTCAAGGGGATAAATTAATGGAGCCGCATAAAGGTCTCTGGATCGAAGTTGAGGCGAAAATTGGTTATCTCGGCCCTGATAACCAAGGCTCGGTTGCTGTACTGCGCACACTCCCGGAGGACCATGCGGTTGAGTGTAGATTCAGTAGTAAATGGAACAACGAATTAGCCCGTTTCAATACAGGTGATGTCGTGAAGGCCTGCGGGAAAATAAGTTCAAATCAAAACGGACAACAACTCTATCTGTTGGAATGTGAGCTTCTAACTTAGGCGGCTTTCGTCAATTTTTCGTACGGCAACTTCTCAGCGTTCACCAATTTCAAAAACGTATCTCGAAACAGAAACCGCGAAATTGGCGCTGGCGAATTACTTTGTCACTGGGCCGAGTGGCAGCACAGTTTTACCGAACAATTCGTTGAGCACTTGCGCGAGTCCGGTGTAAATCGCGGAAAAGCCGCAAAAGATTCCTTCATAACCGGTGAAATGTTTGAATCCGGCACTAGCATTAGTGAAATCGCCGTAGGCGAGCAGGAAAAACAGAATCGTGAGCGTGGCGAAAACAATTTGCAGCGCGCGGTTGAGCCGCAACGTGCCGAGAAACATGATGCCGGTGAACAATCCCCACATCGCGAGATAGGCGGCCATCGATGTATCGTCCGACTTCGCGCCCCATCCCAATTTCGTGAGGATGATCAAGGTCACGAGCGACAACCAAAATAAGCCGTAGGAAACAAACGCCGTCGTGGCGAAGGTGTTCCCTTTCCGCCATTCCATGATGCCGGCGATGACTTGCGCGGCGCCGCCATAACAGAGGCCCATCGCCAGGATCATGCTGTTGAGTTCGTAAAAGCCGGCGTTGTGCAAGTTGAGCAAAACCGTTGTCATGCCAAAGCCGAGCAGTCCGAGCGGAGCGGGATTGCCCGTGGTGTCCTTGATTTGAGTGGATTCGTTCATAGGCGTTCGGCAGAACGTTTGACCAAACGCGCGATAGACTGTCAATAGTAAGCCTTCAAAGCATCCAATCTCAGAATGAAAGCGCTGTCATCCCGAGCGGAGCGAGGGACCTCCCATTCGCTCTATAGATTACGCAAATGATGACTAGTTCTCACCGACTCCGATTGCGGGGTCACTCACGTTCGTTCGGGATGACACGCGTAGTTTTTATTTGTGCTTTAAGTCTGCTTTGCGCAGTGGCGAATCTTCGCGGTCAAGGGTCGACACCTTCGGCAAGCGCATCGCCATCGCTCGAACAACGCGTTGCCGATCTCGAAGCCTACATGAACAACACCGCTCGCGGCGCGGACGCGGCGAACGCGCAAATCAATTCGAACATCACGGGTCCTGGTCCCGGACACAACGGTTGGATGATGATCTGCGCTGCGCTCGTGCTGTTTATGACACTGCCCGGCCTCGCGCTTTTCTATGGCGGTCTGGTGCGCGGGAAAAATGTACTGTCGATCCTGGCGCAATGTCTCGGCATCGCCGGCTTGGTCGCGATTCTTTGGTGGGCGGTTGGATATTCGCTCGTCTTCTCGCGCGGTTCGCCGTTTTTGGGCGGAATCAAATTTGCGTTCTTGCGCGGCGTGACCGCACAACCGAACGGCGATTATTCCTATTGGGTTTCGCACAACGTCTTCGCGATGTATCAGCTCATGTTCGCGATCATTACCCCGGCGTTGATCATCGGTGCGATCGCCGAGCGAATAAGATTTACCGCGGTGATGGCGTTCGTCGCGATCTGGATGTTCGCGGTTTATTTCCCGATCGCGCACATGGTTTGGGGAATCGACGGCTGGATGAATGGCGTCTGGAATTCGGCAGCGAAAATCAGCGCGATCGATTTCGCCGGCGGCACCGTGGTGCACATGACGTCGGGTTGGTCAGCCCTCGTGCTCTGCCTTCTGCTCGGACCGCGTCTTGGTTTTCGCAAAGAAATTCTCGCGCCGCACAGCATGGTGCTTTGCATGGTCGGCACTGGAATGCTTTGGGTCGGATGGTACGGCTTTAACGCCGGTAGCGCACTCGGCGCCGACGCGATTGCCGCAAACGCCTTCACTACGACAACGCTTGCGACCGCGGTCGCTTCGTTTACCTGGGCCCTGTTGGAATATCTGCTGCGCCGGAAACCAAGCGTTCTTGGATTTTGTTCCGGTGCGGTCGCGGGACTGGTGGTGATTACTCCTGCTTGTGGATATGTCGATCCAACCGGCGCGGTCATGATCGGCGTGGCCGCGGGCGTCGTTCCATTTTTTGCGTGCACGAAATTGAAATCGTGGTTCCACTACGACGATGCGCTCGATACTTTTGGCGTGCATGCGGTCGGCGGAACACTCGGCGCATTTCTCACCGGTGTGCTCGCGACCGCAAGCGTGAATCCAAATCTAACGAAACTTGCCGGGCACGCCCAGTGGCTGGAACAATTGAAAGCGATCGCGATCACGATTGGGTTTGCGGTGATTGGCAGTGCAGTTATCGGTGCGATCGTTCGCGGCACAATTGGATTGCGCATTGCGCCCGAAGTCGAGCGCCAGGGCCTCGACATCAATGAGCACGGCGAAGAGGGCTATATGACTTCCGGATAATCTTCATGAAAACATTTTCACTAATTCTTTTGTCGATCTTTGCCAGCGTCGCTCCAAGCGTTGGAGCAGATGTCGCGGCAGAATCGAAACGCGCGAATGAGTTCTTCGACCAATGCTGGGACGAAAATCTCGCGCGTCATCCGGTCGATGAATCGTTTTACGGGATCAAAACGCATTACGATCAACTGGAGGATTTGTCCGATGAAAAGGCCGCGGCCGATCTCAAATTCCGGCAGGACCAGCTCGCGAAATTAAAGCGCGATTTCAAATTCGATGCGCTCGATGCGCAAACACAACTGAGCTGCAAGTTGTTCGAGCGCGAAGTGGAACGCGAAACGGACGAATTCAAATTCCGCTTCGATGTTTATCCGGTGAGCCAGATGCGCGGTGTGCACACGCAGATCCCGACGTTTCTGATCAACATTCACAAGATCGACAATGCGAAGGACGCGGACGCGTACATCGCGCGCTTGAATGCGATCCCGAAATTATTCGATCAACTCATCGTCAACCTGCGTGAGCGCGAGGCGAAAAAGGTGATCGTGCCGCGGTTCGTTTTCCCGCTGGTGCTCGATGCCTGTCACAAAATCATTCAGGGAGAGCCGTTCGATTCGAGCGGCCAGCCGAGTCCGCTCCTTGATGATTTCACGAAGAAGGTCAGCACGTTGAAGGATGTCGATCTTGCGGAGCGCGATCGATTGCTCAATGGCGCAAAGAAGGCGCTGAGCGATTCGGTCAAGCCGGCCTACGAGAAGTTGATCGCGTTTCTCGAAGATCAATCAAAGCGCGCGAACGACGACGCCGGCGTGTGGAAATTTCCCGACGGCGCGGCCTATTACAAGAGCGCGTTGCGCTACACAACAACGACGAATTTGAGCGCGAATGAAATTCACGAACTGGGCTTGAAAGAAGTTTCTCGCATTCACGGCGAGATGACGAAGATCAAGGACAAGGTCGGGTTCAAAGGCGATCTCCAGGCGTTTTTCAAGCTCATGCGCGAAGATCGACAATTCTATCTGCCGGACACCGATGAAGGCCGCGGCAAATATCTGGCGCGCGCGGTTGAGATTGTCGATCAAATGAAAAAGCGGCTCGACGAATTGTTTATCACGAAACCGAAAGCGGACATTGTGGTGAAGGCAGTGGAGAAGTTTCGCGAGCAATCCGCCGGCAAAGCGTTTTACCAGCAGCCGGCGCCCGACGGTTCCAGGCCGGGAATGTTTTATGTAAACCTGCGCGAGATGCACAACAATCCGACTTACGAATTGGAATCGCTCGCGCACCACGAAGGAATTCCCGGACACCACATGCAGATCGCGATCGCACAGGAGCTGACCGGCATGTCGAAGTTTCGGAAGTTCTCGCACTCGTACACCGCTTACGTGGAAGGTTGGGGTCTTTACAGCGAGCTTACGCCGAAAGAAATCGGAATGTATGAGGATCCGTATTCGGATTTTGGGCGCTTAGCGCTCGAGCTCTGGCGCGCGGGCCGTCTCGTGGTCGATACCGGATTGCACGCCAAAAAATGGACGCGGCAGCAGGCGATCGATTATCTCAAGCAAAACACATCGAACTCGGAGGCGGACTGCACGGACTCGATCAATCGTTACATCGTCATGCCGAGCCAGGCCACGGCCTACAAGATCGGCATGATCAAGATTCTCGAGCTGCGCGAGAAAGCGAAGAAGCAACTCGGGGATAAATTCGACCTGCGGCAATTTCACGAAGTGGTTTTGACCAACGGCGCCGTCCCGCTCGACGTGCTGGAGGAACTGGTGAACAGATGGATAAAATCGAAAACAGGATCCCGTTCTTGAAAACGGGATTCGCTACTCCTTGAATTGGATCGCGTAAAAGCTCACGTGGTTCTGCCGATCGAAGTACGGACGAATCTCGACCTGGTCTCCAGCCTTCTGGGCGGCGCGCAAGTAAGTGGGGCCAAACGGAAACAGACTGTATTCCGGCGGGTGAACCAAATAGATGCAATCGGGATCGGCCGGTAGCGGAGGAAGGTTTTGGAAATTCCAAAAAGGTTCGGCCAGGGTGGGTCGCTCGGTCAGGAACGCCAGTTGTTCGTTGAATCCCCAGTCGAGGCTTACGATTCTCAGATCGGCACGATCCTTATTCTCGCGGCAAAACGTGTTGATGCTTTCGCTCCAACGTCCGCGCCCTCCCGTCGCTCGAATTATTTTTTGCGTGCTGGCAATCGCGAATAACTCGCTCGTCAAAACCAAGGCAGTCGCCGCGATGATTAATGTTGGGATGGTGCGCTGAAACTTCCCGGCCGTGGAAAATTTTTCCCAGAGGAGCGAGACCGCTGTGGCAACAATCAAATGCGGCAAAGGAAAAACCAGGACGCTGTGATGGATGCGCACCGCTCCTGGAACTAACAGGACGCCGATCGTCACCAAAACAGTCGCCAGGAGAAGGACTCTAGCGGTTTGTTTCGAGGCGTTTCTTGAATTGCGGTTGAGGGCGACCCCGATCAGGGCGACAAAGGCAATCACGAAAGCGAAAGCAAAGATAGAGTATGCGTGCGAAGGCTCGTCATACATTTTGTTAAACAAGCCTCCGAAATTCATTAAGCGGTAAAAGTAGGAACCGTCGTAGGTGGCAACGAGAGTGCGCAGTTTCTCCACGAGCTCGCTCGAATTCCCGGCCGGTGCCGGCATGCCTAGCGCGAGAACGCCCGGCGCCCTCAGGAGCATCCGGCCTGCGCCGAGTGCGAAGCCGGCGCAAAACAACGCGGTCGACCAAACAAAATTCCGCCTCAATGGAAGGCGACGCGCGTAGACGCAGGCAATCGCAATCCCCACGGCAACGAGCACAACGGCGAAATCGACTTTGTTAAAAAATCCCAAGCCGGCAAAAACCGCAGCGAGGAAAAGGTAGGTGTTACGGCGCTGCTGCGACCAAAGGACAATTAAGAAAAAAGAGACGCATCGACAGAAGAGACTTGGGATGGCTGCGCCCCAATCCAACACTGCGAGAAAGAAATATGCGGGATCGAAAGCCAGCAAGGCACCCGCGAGCAACGCTGTGCGCAGACCGAGCCAACGCCAGGCGCCGATTAAGAAAAAGGCCAGCGCGAGCAATCCCCAAAACAAATTCGTTAGTCGCAGCACAGGCACGCTCGACCCAAACAGAGAAAAAGATGGAATGAACATCCAACTTTTCAGTGCGCCGAGATAGGATTGAATGAACATTGGGAATGGACGCCCGAGGATGTCTACGGTCTCACTGCCCCGCAGGTGCTGGCCGTGAACGTGACCGGTAACGAAATCCTTGGCCATCCCGCCAAAGATCGCTTCATCATAGTATAGCCCGGGAATCGATAGATTTTCCTTCGCCAGGTAGAGCAGCACCGCGGCAAGCACGAACCAAACGGTGAGCACCAACAGCAATTCACGACGCGGAACGCTCGCGCCCGTGCTGTCTCCCGGTGCAGCGGCTGTTTGAGGAAATGAGGGCACGGTCATCACCTGTGGCAGTTCCGCATTCGCGCGTCAATCGCGGTGCGAATTTCGCGTCACGCGCTGGTGGAAAACAAAACGCGCGGCCAAATGACTGGCCGCGCGTTTTGAAAAAGACTTACGAAAAGAGCTATTGCCCGCCGCTGTGTCCAGAGTTGCCCTGCATTGTGCCTAACGCTCCGGCGCCTGTCCGAGTCACGTTGGAACTTGTCGTCGTTTGGTCTCCGTCTTCGACTTCCACCCAGCGACCGCCCATATGTGAACCAGTCACACCTGGCATGTAGACGTGATGCGTTTTCTTCTTCCCAGAGTCCGCGACCTTTGAACCGCTCTTTTGCAAATCAAAATTCAGATTGGTCGAATCTCCGGACTTTAGTTTGACGTTGTTGATCGAAGCTTTGGTCGCGCCCTTCACAATCAGGCTTACTCGATACGTGTTCGCCACCAAACCCGGATACGCGTAATGTCCCTTGGCATCAGTTTTTGCGAGTTTAGCCCAGCTGCTGCCGCCTTGGGCTTCGATGCGAATGTCCGCACCTTTAAGGGCGCTTCCATTTGCATCCTTCGCGGTGCCTTCGATGGCAGCGGTATCCGCCCATGCGGCGCGCGCGAAAAAGGTTATAGCCAGAAAAATAACCGAAATAGTGCGTGAGTTGATAAACATGCCGTGACAATACCGCATCAGATGGAGCTGTGCCACCATTTTTAAGCGTCTGCCTGAAAAACCAAAACGCGCCGAGGGGACAAAAATAAATCCCCATCATGGCGCCAACCTTCGCCGCCAAATCTCGCTCAAGACCGAAATTCGTTCGGCCTGATTAATGCCCGCTAGTTGCGTGGGAGGCGTTGTCCTGAATGTGTTGAATTACCGCGCCGCCGCTTCGTTCCGTCCGCTCTCCAGCAGCCCTGCTGATTTTGGTTTCGCGACGGTCGTCCACTTCCATCCATGACCCGGAAAGATTACTTCCGGTGCCGGCCGGCACCCAAACGTAATGTTTTCCGCTCGCGTTTGGCATCGCTTTGCCAGGGCGGATGGCGAAGTTGAGATGCTCGGTGGGATGGTTCTCGGTGACTTTGACGTTAGCGATCGAGGCTTTCACCGCACCGTTAACGCTGAGAGTCACTTTGAACGTGCCTTCGCCCAAGCCGCTATAAACGTAATGGCCTTTCCCATCCGTCTTGACCACCTTCGCTCCAGCACTTCCTTCTATGCCTTCAATATTAATCTGCGCGCCGCTGATCGGTTGTCCGCTGGCGTCGGTAACCGTGCCGGCAAGAGCCAGCACCGTAGCCGAGGCGGTGACTGCCGATAAAGCTAACGCGAAGACCACAACAGCGATATTTCTTACCGGAGTAAACATAACAAAAAATGCGCCTCAAAAGCCGTTTGCGCAAGATTTTTTGCTGGACCGGAAATGTGCCGGCGGAGGGGCTCGAACCCACACGATCTTGCGATCACTGGATTTTGAGTCCAGCGCGTCTGCCAGTTCCGCCACGCCGGCGGCGGGGACATGAAGCTACGAAAATGAAGCGCAAGCTCAAGCGCTTCCAACCAAATCAAACGGCTGCAAACTTCGCGGCGGCCCGAAAATTTCGCGCAGAATAATTGCCTGGCGTAAACCAACGGGAGATTTCAGGAGCGCTATAACTTCCTTTTGTTCCGCCGTAATTTTTTCCTCTCTCACTGCGACATAGACTTCCACCGGTGTCGCGACCACTCGAGATGGTTCGGAGGCGGGTGCTATTTCCTCCGGTACTTCTGAAACTGCCCGTACCGGTGCCGGCGGGATCGACGGCCTCTCCCGGTAGATTTCCTGCGGTGGAACTTTCCGGGCGACACGGCCCTGCGGGATTGAAAACACACTTGGCGGCGGCTTGATTGGCGCCACTGGCCGCGGCGGCACCTCTGTGCGCGGCTTCACCACTGGCGGCGGAGGCGAACCGGGCGGCTGTCCGAGCGCCTCGAGAAATTTTCGGATCCGATCTTCGTCCGTGTCCTCGTGCCGCCCCGGGACCGGCGCGTTCGTCCGGGGTGCAGATGTCGATCTTCGCGTCTCCTCGTTAGACTTTTTGGCCGCTTTGTTTGCCGCGCTGGTCAACCAACGGAACAGCATCGCCACCAGCACCAGCAAAAAGAAAACCGGAGTATCGATGTGCATTTTGGAATCGTTAAGCGACTACGTCGCTTCGCGTGGTTTGTCCGACCCTGCGATCGATTCGCGCATCGAAGTGTCGGCTTGCACATTTTTCATGCGGTAATAATCCATGATCCCGAGATGACCGGAGCGAAATGCTTCGGCCATCGCTTGCGGGACCTGCGCTTCGGCTTCGACCACTTTTGCCCGCATCTCCTGCGTCTTGGCGCGCATCTCTTGTTCGACCGCGACCGCGGCGGCGCGACGCACTTCCGCCTTGGCCTGGGCAATACGCTTGTCTGCATCCGCTTGTTCGCTTTGCAATTTCGCGCCGATATTATCGCCAACATCGACATCGGCGATGTCGATGGAAAGAATTTCAAAAGCGGTATTACTATCGAGTCCTTTAGCCAGCACTGCTTTTGAAATCCGGTCCGGATTTTCCAGCACGTCCTTGTAGGAATCGGCCGACCCAATCGCGCTCACGATTCCTTCGCCGACCCGCGCGATGATCGTTTCCTCGGTCGCACCGCCGACAAATCGATCGAGATGCGAGCGCACGGTCACACGCGCTTTCACTTTTGCGCCGATGCCATCCTTGGCCACGCCGTCAATGGTGGTCCGCCCCATCGTCGGGTTCGGCACATCGATGACTTTCGGATTGATGCTCGTGCGCACCGCCTCCAACACGGTTTTGCCGGTTCCTTTAGTGGCCAAATCGATCGCGCAGGCGCGATTGAAATCGAGCGAAATGCCGGCCTTGTCGGCGGCGATGAGCGCAAGGATGACCTGACTGACATCTCCGCCGGCGAGATAATGCGCTTCCAAAGGATCGCTTGGAATTTCGATGCCCGCCTTTACCGCTGTGATTCGATTATCGACAATCAACCCGACGGGCACACGGCGTAGCCTCATGCCCACCATTTTCCCCATCCCGACCGGGGCATTGGCGATGCGCGCGCGGAGCCAGATACCGAAGAAGTTGAAAAGAACGATGCAAAGAACGAATGCGAAAACCGCGAGGACGGCGATACCGACGAGATAAAGCGATTCCATAGAGCCTGGACGTTACCGCAGTTTTTTTCCCGCGGCGACAATGTTTCGTTGCAATTAGGTCGAGACGGAATACGCATTGCGCGTTGTGACAACGAGGAAGAAGAGCAGCGCGGCCATTATCGGCGCTTCCGGCTATGCCGGTGAAGAGCTGGTCCGCCTATTACTCTCGCATCCGGATGTCGATCTTGTCGCCGCTACCTCGCGGCAATTTGTCGGCCAGACGCTCGCCCAAGTCTTTCCTCGATTTTTGCATCACGAAAAGGCAAAGGCGCTGAAGTTTGTCGATGTCGATCCGAAACAGATCGCAGATGCGGCTGAAGTTATCTTTCTCGCGCTACCTCACGGCGTCTCGGCGGAAGTGGCGAAGCCACTGGTCGATCTTGGCTCGCACGTGATTGACCTGAGCGCCGACTTTCGAATCAAAGTTGCCGCAGTCTACAAAGAATTTTACGGCAAAGATCATTCTGCACCGGAACTGTTGAAGACGGCAGTTTATGGATTGCCGGAAATTTACCGCGAAAAAATCAAGGATGCGCAATTGGTCGCATGCCCGGGCTGTTATCCGACCAGCATTTTGATTCCGCTCCTGCCGCTGGTGCGCGCGAAGATTGTCGATCTTACCCGCGTCATGGTGACCAGTTTGAGCGGCGTGACCGGCGCCGGACGTAAAGTCGAGCCCGATTACCTTTTCGCGGAGTGCAACGAAAGCATCCGGCCTTACGGCGTGCCGAAACATCGACATCTTTCCGAGATCGAACAGGAACTATCGCTCCTGGCCGGTGAGAAAGTTACGGTTCAGTTCACGCCCCATCTCGTGCCGGTAAATCGCGGAATCGTCACAACCATCTATGTCGATCTTCGCGAGCGGGGCGCGGATGTCCGACACCTTTACGAGAAAGCTTATCGCGATGAGCCTTTTGTTCGATTGCTTCACGACGACCGATTGCCCGACACCAAAAATGTAAACGGCACAAACTTCATCGACATCGCCTGGAGGATTGATGATCGCACCGGACGGCTCATCGTTATGAGCGCGATCGACAATTTGATCAAAGGCACGAGCGGACAGGCGGTCCAATGTTTCAATTTGATGCGCGGGTATTCAGAAACCGCCGGCCTGCTTTGAAGAATTCGTTTCGAACAATTCCCGGCTCGATCTGCGCGCCCCTTGGATTCAAAGCGGCCGCCGTTTTCTGCGACATCAAACGCATCGGCACCGGCAAAGGTTCCGAAAAAGGTCACAAACGCGATCTTGCGTTAATCGTCTCCGATGTTCCGGCGGCGGTTGCCGGAATGTTCACAACGAATCAGGTTTGCGCCGCACCAGTGCGAGTAAGCAGACCACGCGCAGCGAAAAAGTTCGCACGTGCCATCGTTGCTAATTCCGGAAACGCCAACGCCTGCACGGGCAGGCAAGGCATCATCGATGCGAACAGAATGAGCGAGCTCACGGCGAAATCCTTGCGATTAAAAGCGAATGATGTGCTCGTTTGCTCAACCGGCCGCATCGGCATTGCCATGCCAATTAGAAATGTGGAACGCGGGATCCGTAAATGCGCGCCGCTGCTCGCAAGATCGACATCAAACGCGCGCCAGGTTGCCGAAGCGATCATGACCTCAGACACGCGGCGCAAAGAAATCGCCGTCGAAATGAAAATCGGAAAGTCGACAATTCGAATCGGCGGCATTTGCAAAGGCGCCGGGATGATTCAGCCAGGCATGGCAACGATGCTCGCGTTCATCACGAGCGATGTGGCGATTGAATCCAATGCGTTGAAGCGGGCCCTTAAAACTGCCGTCGAGCAAAGTTTCAATCGCATCACGGTCGATGGCGATATGAGCACGAACGATTCCGTCATCATGCTCGCTAATGGGTTAGCGGAAAACCTGAAACTCGAATCTCGAAATCCAAAACAAATCCAAATCTTCCAAACGGCTTTGAATCACGTTTGCCTCGAGCTGGCCAAGATGATCGTGCGCGATGGCGAAGGCGTTTCGCGATTTGTTACGTTACATGTGCATGGTGCGCGAAGTTGGATGGATGCCGAGCTGGCTGCGCGTTCTATCGCGAACAGCTCGCTCGTGCGCACGAGCTGGTGTGGCGGCGATCCAAATTGGGGACGGATTCTTTGCGCGCTCGGCTATTCGAAAGCGAAAGTGAACGAAGCGATTGTGGACGTTGGCTACAGTCGCACGGACGAATCACAAATTGTTTGGGGATTTCGGCGCGGGCAGCCGGCCGGTTCGTTGGGCAAACTCGGTCGGATCACTTCACAAGAAGAGTTCGACATCCATATCGATCTTCATCTTGGTCGTGGCGAGTTTGTCATGTATGCCGCCGATCTCACCGAAAACTATGTTGCGTTTAACAAGGGCGACGTGACCGGCGGGTAAGATCGACATGGACGAAATCATTTCCAAAGCGGCTACGTTGCTCGAAGCGCTTCCTTACATTCAGCGTTTTCGCAGCCAGATTTTCGTTGTGAAATACGGCGGCAGCTTCATGGATTCGCCGGATGAAGAAGAACGGCATCGCGTTGCGCGCGATGTCGTCTTTCTTGAAGCGGTTGGAATTAACCCGGTCGTTGTGCACGGTGGCGGCAAAGCGATTACGCGCGCGCTCGAGGCGGCCGGTGTGAAAGCTGAATTCGTTCATGGCCATCGCGTGACGGATGTGGCCACGGCGGAAGTGGTCGATCGAGTCTTGTCTCGCGAGATCAATCCCGAAATTGTGAAAGCGATTGAAGATTTTGGTGGCAAGGCGCGCGGTTTTGCAGGGACGGAGATTTTTCGATGCCGGAAATTTTCTCCCCCCGATGAAGGTGTCGATCTTGGCTTCGTCGGCGAAGTTATCGATGTAAACACGGAGCCGTTGCGCGAATGCATCCGACGAAGCGTGACGCCGGTGATCAGCCCGACGGCACTTGGCGAAGATGGAAACGTTTACAATTGCAACGCGGACATTGCGGCCGCAAAGACGGCCGTGGCGCTTAAGGCCCGCCGTTTGGTTTTTATGAGCGACGTCGCGGGATTGCTGCGCGATCCGAAGGATGATGCCACGCTCATGAGTCATCTTTCGATCGGGGAGGTGCCCGTTCTCAAAAAGTCCGGTGTGATTGCCGAGGGAATGATTCCAAAAGTCGACAGCGCGACCGCAGCAATCGAGAGCGGCGTGGAAAAAGTGCAGTTCGTCGATGGGAGAATTCCGCATTCGGTTTTATTGGAAATTTTCACCGATGCCGGCGTTGGAACAGAGGTCGTTCTATGACGAAGAGCGTTCAGAAATTGTTTCAGGAAAACGTGGTGCCTTCGTACGCGCGTTTTGATCTTGTGCTCACGCGCGGCGAAGGGAGCTATGTCTGGGATGGAAATGGGAAGCGTTACCTCGATTTCGGTGCGGGCATTGCAGTGTGTGCGCTGGGGCATGCGCATCCTGAGATCACGGCCGCGTTGAACGAGCAATCGCGCAAGCTCGTGCACGTCTCGAATCTTTATTACACCGAGCCGCAGGCGCAGCTCGCAAAACGAATTGTCGATCTTATCGCGCCGGGGCGGGTTTTTTTCTGCAACAGCGGCGCGGAAGCAAACGAAGGTCTGTTCAAACTGGCCCGCAAATTCGGACACGATGAAGGCCGTTACGAAATCATCACGGCGACCGATTCATTCCACGGACGCACCCTGGCCGGGATCGCCGCGACTGGTCAGGAAAAAGTGAAGAATGGATTCGAACCGGCAGTGGGCGGATTCAAGCATGTGCCATTCAACGATCTCGATGCGATGCGCCGCGCGGTCACGCCGGAGACGGCGGCGATTTTGATCGAAGCGACCCAGGGCGAAAGCGGGATCGTGGCAGCAACTCCGGAGTATCTGGTCGGGCTGCGCAAACTTTGCGACGAGCGCAATTTGCTTTTGCTACTCGATGAAGTGCAGGCGGGACATTTCCGCACCGGAAAATTCCAAAGTTGGCAGCGCATTTTGGAAGATCGACATGTTGATTTCCGGCCCGACGGCATTTCGATGGCGAAAGCGCTCGGGGGCGGTTTTCCGATCGGCGCGTTTTGGGTGCGCGAGAAATTCGCAAATGTGCTCTCGGCGGGGTCGCACGCCAGTACGTTTGGAGGGACGCCGCTGGCCTGCGCGGTGGCATTGCGAATTTTCGATGTGATCGAGCGCGAAGGTCTTGCCGAAAACGCGCGACGGATTGGAGATTTTTTGCTCGGCGAGCTGCGGAACACTAGGAAAAAATACCCAAAAGTGTTATGCGACGTTCGTGGATTGGGATTGATGATTGGGATTGAGTTTGAACACAAATTTCCGGCGATCGAAACAGTGAAACGGTTACACGAGAAAAATGTTCTGACGGTGCCGGCGGCAACGTCGGTAATTCGTTTGCTGCCGCCGTTGAATCTTTCGCAACGAGAGGCGGAAGAGGGTCTTCGCGCCATCGAAGATGTAGTTGTCGATCTTGCCGGCGAATCATGAAGCATCTTCTCAGCATCGAACAGCTATCCCGCGAAGAGATCGAGACGATCCTGAGCCGGACCGCGGAATTTAAATCCAAGCGCGGCCAGATTTCGGCGAGACCATTGGCCGGCCAGACCTGGGCCCTGATTTTCTCGAAGCCATCGACGCGGACGCGCGTCTCGTTCGAAGTTGGGATTCGCGAGCTTGGCGGTGAATCGATCTATATGAACGCGACCGATGCGCAGCTTGGACGCGGTGAATTGATCAAAGACACTGCCCGCGTGCTTGGTCGCATGGTGCACGGCGCAGTCATCCGCACCTATGCGCAACGCGATCTGGAAGAGTTTGCCGAGTTTTCCGGCGTGCCCACGATCAACGCGCTGACCGACGACGAACATCCCTGCCAGATTTTGGGCGACATTTTCACGATCGAAGAGAAACGAGAAAAGATTGCCGGAAAGATTGTGACGTTCATCGGCGACGGCGCGGCCAATACCGCCCAATCGTGGCTGTTCGCGGCGAACAAACTCGATTTTGAACTGCGGATCGCATCGGCGCGGAAATACCAACCAAAGCCGAAGCTGCTGAAGCGTGCGGGCGGCCGTGTTGTTTGTACGGAAGATTTACAAGCGGCGGCGCGCGACGCCGATGTGCTCTACACCGACATTTGGGTATCGATGGGACGCGAGGGCGAGGAAGCGCGTCGTGAAGCTGAGCTCGCGCCTTACTGGATTAACGAGGCAACGGTGAAGCTAGCGAAGCCGGGCGCGCTCGTCATGCATTGTCTGCCCGCGCATCGCGGCCAGGAGATCGACGAGAAAACGTTCGAAGCAAACGCGCAGACGATTTTCGATCAGGCGGAAAACCGGCTGCATGTGCAGAAGGCGATTCTCGCCGAAGTGGCCGGACGCAAATCGGATTAGGCGTTAAGGCTGATCTCGAAGTAGCAGGCGGGAAGAGTGTTTTTCTCTTCGGTTAAGGCATAAAAGCGCCCGACTGGGCTTGCACGACTGAAACGTCTCCACTGTTAATGAAGCCATTGGCAGTCACATCCGTGCGGAAGTTGGATATCGTTAACGATAGACCGGATTGGGCCTGAGTCTGGCTAACGTCGCCGGAGTTGACGAAGCGATTGCCGGTCGTATCACCCAGGAGCGCACCCAACTCGAACGCGACGTCGTTTGTGTTCGTGCCATCGTTCACGCCGGTTAGAGTGACCGCGACCCTTTGGGCATTGTTTACACTCGTGAGATTTACGGTGACGGTAGAGGTGGTGTTGCCGGTAGAGCTGCCAACGGTGGCCACGCCCGAAGTCGGGACAATGCTGGTAAACGAAACGTTAGACGGGAACGTGATGATGATTTGATGGTCGACTCCCGCTCCAGCGAGAGTGTGCCCGGCCTGGCGGCATTCTATCCCCGGCAGGCTATCCCATCGCATGCTGAGCGAGAGAGGCACGTCGAACTGCGGGCCGCCGGTCCCATGTTCTTTTCTTGAAACGGCCGTGAGTGCCTTGACCGGGAATGAATTGGTCCAGAATGAGGTCGGCCCGCCTGCCACCAGCGCCTTCCGCACGATCATCGCACTTCCTGCGGCGATAATATCGCTTCCGTGATCGTTGACGCCATCGCCGGTCAGTCTCCAGCCGCCGCTAGCACCCGCCGACGTGTCGTAAAAATAAGTGGCACTCGGTGTTTTATTCAAAACGGGTAGCGTGTTGTCGAAGACCTGGAGCTGATCGCTTGTAACGAGAGAGCTGCTTAGCCCCGTCGCGTTGAGCGGCACATCAATCGGTCGGAGCATCGTGACCGCATTTTCGTAGGCCTGGCTCGCGGAGGTCATCAGGGGCGCGGACCATTTCTTCATTAATACAGCGCCAAGAGCAGTCAGCGGAAGGGTTGGTGCGCCGTTTTGATTTCGAACAACGAAAAAGCTGTCGGGAGACAACACATCGTCGCCGCGATCGGGATCACCAACATTCTCGATCCGCCATTTTGAGGTGTTGCCGTCGAAGTAATAAACTATCGAGTAACTGATGGTCGGTGCGGAATCGTCTGCAATCTCGATCTGGGTTTTGTAGGTAGGTGCCGAACTCGTTGGGGTGAATGAAACGTTCGCATCGCCGGGCGGAAACGCCGTGGCCAAAGTCCAATAAGGAATAATGGTAACCTGAGCGTTGGCTGCGATTCCGGTCAGATCGTTCGCTGCGGTCGTTGTGACCGTGAGCGAGTTTGTGCCATTTGCGGTAATCGGGTAGAAGTGCCCCTCTTTTGAATTGGGCGCAGGGCCGCTTCCGATCAGGGCATAATAATGTTTTGGTTGCGATCCGGCCACGTAAACGAATTGATTCGCGGTCCATCCTGGAGTGCCGGCGGCGGTGATCGTGGTGCCCGAGGCGGTTTGAATCGCGCCAGTGAATTCCGGTGGGCGAGTAAAGGGAATCGAGATCAAAGTGTCGGACTCACCGAGAAGCGATGTGGTCGTAAAACCAACGGGATCGCTTGCCGCCGTGACTTGGGCCAGGACGGAATTGCAGTGAATTAACCCGCTGGCAAAAGCGGCGAATAGGGGAATAAAACGACTCATGAGATGTTCTTTCTGAAGATGATCAGCCTATTTAGTTGTTAAGTTGAAGCAAGAAAAATTCATGCACGAAGGTAGAGGAAAATGTAGTCTGAAACACCGTCTTGGGTTGCCTCGATATGCAGCAGTTTCAGCGCCATTCTGGCCTCCGGTAGATGTCGATTTTTCAAGGCGTGCAGCGATTGAACCCGCACTAAAGAGAAAAGACGCGAAATTCGATGGAATATTACCGATGATCGCGTGCTCGAGGCCGGAGCAATCCCGGACAAGGCCAGCGCAAATCGTGCTCGGGGGGGGACTTGAACCCCCACGCCTTTCGGCATACGCCCCTCAAACGTACGTGTCTGCCATTTCACCACCCGAGCGCGCGCGAAATCTTCCGCAGGGCGTGGAGTCTGGCAAGCACGAGTGTGAAATCCGCCTGATCCACGCCTACGTTCCGCGAGATGTCGATCTTACCGGAAAAGGACGCGCACGCTTGGATCAAAGTCGACTTGCACATTCACACGCACGACGATCCGAAAGACGTCATCGATTACTCGGCGCATCAATTGCTCGAGCGCGCCCGTTCGTTAGGCTTCGGTGTCCTCGCCATCACACTGCACGACGCGGTGTTTAATCGCCCGGCAGTCTACGCCGACGCCGCGGCGATGGGAATGCTGCTCATCCCGGCAGCGGAAATGCGCTTGGAAGGCGCGGACGTGATTGTGCTCAACGTGAGCGCAAATGAAATTGCCGATCTAAAGACCTTTGCCGATTTGCGCGCGCTGCGCGGCCGACGCGGCGCTTCCATTTTCACGATCGCGCCGCATCCATTTTATATTCTCGGCGGCTCGATTGGGCCGCGCTTGATCGAGGAGATCGATTGTTTCGACGCGATCGAGTTCTGTCATTTTCACAACTTCTTGTTCAACCCGAACCGCCGCGCCGCCAGAGTTGCGCGAAAATATCGTAAGCCCTTGATCGCAACCTCCGACGCGCATCGTTTGCATGCTTTCGGCGCTCACTACACGAGCATGCCGCATCCGGTGGCACTCACCTGTGAAAATGTTTTTACCGCGTTGCGTGCCGGACCGCTCAGATTGACAAGCCCAGCGGCGTCCATTGTCGATCTTGCCAACGCGATCTATTGGATTTTCCTCGCGCATCCGTTTCGGCGACGAAGGCAGCACCGCTGCGGTTAGCATCCCATCTCACTTGAATTCGGCCGGCAAACGTGACACAGCTACCACCGATGAAGTTCATCGTTCCCGTCCTGCTCGCATTTGCCCTCGTCGCGGGCGGTTCTTTGAGCGGTTGTAAGACGCCGCCCAAAGCGGACAAGGCAAAAAAGGAGGCGCTCAACAAAAAAACGAAAGCAAATTTGCGCGAGGAAAGCAGCGACGTCGATTTTCAGGCGTTCATCGGCCGGCTGCGCAAAGCGGTCGCCGCGCATGACATGAACACCCTCGCCGGAATGATGACGGCGGATTTTGGTTACAACCTCAAGCCGGAGATGTCTGGCGACGGAGTTTTTAAATATTGGGACGAACAAAATTTATGGCCGGAGCTCGATGGCATTCTCTCGGAAAAATTCGTCAAGAAGGGCGAATTCATGGTCGCCCCGCCTCAGTTTGCCGATGAGTCGCTCAATTACGACGGCTACCGCGCCGGCATCCGGCGGGTGAATGGTAGTTGGAAATTCGCCTACTTCGTCAACGGCTAAGCAGAGTGACGAGTGACAAGTGACAAGTGACGAGCAAAGCGGCGCAGCGGAATCTCATCACTCATCACTTGTCACTCGTCACTTCTTTGGCCTGCCGCATCGGCCGCCATTTGTTTTTGTGCGCGAATTGATCAGCTGCGATCCGGGTATCGCGGCCGAGTGCGCGACAGTGTTTGAGGCAAAGGATCCGATGTTCGCCGGTCATTTTCCGGGCGATCCGCTTGTGCCAGGCGTCATTCTAACTGAAGCGCTCGCGCAAACCGCCGGGATTGCTGCGGCCAGCAGCTATCCGGAAAATTCGCGTCCGCGGTTTTTACTTTCCGCCATTCGGCAGATGAAATTTCTTCACGCGGTGCGGCCAAGCGAGCGAATTGTTTTGCGCGCTCAAAAAATGGGGGAGGTTGAAGGACTTCTCCAGTTTCGCGTGGAAGCGCTTGTTAATGACCAACAGGTCGCGGCGGGACAACTGGTGCTCAACGCGATCAAAGAAACGAAGTAAGATCGACAATCACGGACTCGCCGTCGCATTTGGTTTGAGCGTGCTTGGCGCGTGTGGTTGCAATGGTTCGAGATCGTAGATCGCGCCCCAGGTGCCGGAAGCAATTTTCGGCGTAGTTGTTTCCCACGGCCGCGAACTTTTCTCGTAGTTCGTTGTTTCTTCCCGGCCCCAAAAGATGTAGCGCACGCGTAGTTCGCGCGCGTATTCGCGCCAGTTCACGCCCCCGTTCATGAGCTGAGAGAGTTTGTCGTTTTCGCGCGAGTAATCGAACCCTTGCGTCCAAATGTGCCCGGGGTAACCGAGCACAACTTTTCGGCCCTGAAGCAAAAGCGGGTGGTGGTAAATCGGGAACGTGGCAAAGCGCGCGTTCGCCGGCAGAGTTCGAATGGCCGATCCGACGCCGTCGAGTTCGGCGCGATTGGCAAAACCATATCCTGGTTTTCCGGCGGCCAGTCCGCCAAATAAGCTAACGAATCCGGAACCAAGGAGCGCAATGCACACCGCGATTCGAACGTGCATCGGCCAATCTTCGGCGAGTTTGGACCACAGAAATGGCAGCACGAGAAAGTAGCCCCAGATCATGAGCTTGAGATTGTCCCACTCCCACGGCGCAGTCTTGACAAAAAACCCGAAGAGAAAAATCGCGGTCGCAGCGGAAAGGAAAACAATTTCCTCGGGAACTTTTCCGTCTGCCGCAATTCCCTTCTTCCAAAAACGCCAGCCGCAGTAACCGATCAAAATGAGCGTGAGCGGCATCCAAAGACCGAAGTTCACCAACCAAAACCAAAAAAACGAGTAATAGAAATCGTTGCCGGTTTTGTCGTGCAAGACCCAACCGGGATACCACTCGAGGACAGATCCAGCGCGAAAGTGATCGGTGATGAGCCGGACAAAAAACGTTGCGGGAACAAGCGCCGAGGCAACAAGCGTGGCGGTATGTTTGCGAATGGTGATGTCGCCGAGCGCCTCGCGCCATTTCGCTTTGCTCAAGAACATCGCGCGGATGTAAGCAGCTCCCTCGTTGCGGGCAAGATCGACGATGAACTTCACGCTGCCGGCCCATTCCCAAGCGAAGAGGAAGACGAGCACGATACTGAGCGCGAGAAATGTGTGCACATGAAAAAGCGGCATCGAGGCGTAAAGCGCCAGCTCAACCCAAAACGGCAACGGACCACGCCGATCTTGTGCGTTGTTTCTGAAGAATTTTTGTCGCCAGTGCCAGAGCAAGAGCAACCCGGCCGGGATCGCGTAAAGTAATCCGCGCTGGGTCACGAACATCGCGAGCGGGATACTTTTCCAGGCGATGTTGTTAGCGCCTTGATAATCTTTGAATTCCAAAGTGCGAAGGAATCCGAATCCGATTACACCACCGTTAAACAGGAAACCGGCGATCCCGAATTCGTGGCCCCAGCGGTAAAATGCGTAGAAGGTGGCGACGGACGCGAGTAGTCCCACCCAAATTAGACCGCGTATAAGATCGACATCGACCAGGCAAAGCAGCGCGTTGAACAGGTCGATCCCTGCTGGATATCTTAGTTTGCTGAAAACGTAGATTGGATTGTCCGGCCAGAGCGCGACGCCGCTCGCGAAATGTTTTATGTAAGTGATATGCAGGGCCAGATCGCCGAGATTGTTGGGCGATTGTATCCTTAGTTCCGCGCCGTCGATGTAGAGAAGCCAGAGAAATGAGCGCGCCGCGAACATGACGAAGCACGCCCCCAGGCCCCAGAGCCAGATGCGATCGTAGCGGGCCGCGCTTGTGGAACCGGATTGATCCGGAATCTTTTCCGGATTGGCGGTTCCAAGATATGCCGCGATCGCGAACAACCCACCTAATACTAGTGAGAGCATCGCTGTCCGCGTTCCCAGGCCGCCACACGCGATGCCGAGAAGCAATGCGAAGACAGTCGAAACGCTAACAAAGGTCAAACCAGCGGAGAGCGCTTTCATTAGCACCAGCCGCCGTTAACCAGGGCCTTTACCGGTAAAGTCAGGTTTTCGATTCGGAAAAAAATCCTTAAACTTCTCCACGCTGAAATAAACCTTCGAAGTGTCCTGGTAAGGTCTGATCCTCAGCGGCGTCGTATAATAGGTGCCGTGTAGCTTTGGCTCGACCTCTGCGATCCTGTCCTCCTGCACGAGCAGGAAATCGGCGTCCAGGTTTGTCGGAACTTTGCCGTGTTCATAGTAACCGATGTTCGGGAAGTCGCCCAGGATCCATGGGAAAGGGTAGGAACTGTTGCGGATCATGTGTCCGGTCAGGTGATAATTGACCGGGTCGCGTTTCGCCAGCGTCAGCAGCGGCCGGGTCAGTTTGAAAATGTCGTTGTAAGTCTGGACGTAGACATACGGTTCGGTGTCGGTCGTGCAGCGGAAATAGTTCAGCGAGATCATCGATCCAAGCGAAGCGCACAACAGGAGCGCCCAGGTCACATAAGTGGCGGCGCGATATCTCAGAACGATCAGTAGTAAAACCGCGCCCAGGATCATGGCAAAGGGCCAGACCTGCCAAAACTTCCACCAGATCGCACAACCAAATGCCACGCCTAACAAGGCCGAGGCCAGCACGCCGAACGTCATGTAGGTGGCGCGTGAATATCGCAACGGAACAAGAAGAAGGGCCGCTCCGAAAGTGAAGAAAAATGGCCAGACGAAACTAATGACGCACCACGGGGTCTTATAATGAACGATGCTGTAGGCGATCAGGGTTCCCACGCCGTAAATCGCCAGATACCGCAAGCTGAGGTTTTTGAATCGCTGACAAAATGCGCAAACGAGCAAGCCGGCCAAGGCCGGCAGCTCATAGCGCGTCATTAACATCAGCCAGTAGTACAGTGGTTTTTCGTGCCCGTGCCCTTCGCTCCCGGTCTTAAACCAAGCGGCGTAGGCATCGAAAATTCCTTTCACACCGCTCCAGTGAAAGAACGTTCCCGAGTAAAAGAAAACGAGCAGCCCGATCCCAATGCTGCTGACCAGGGCAAGATCGACAATATCCCAATCCTGTTTCGCTCGGCGCGCATCAGGAAGAGGATTGAGCCGGTGCGATATGTAACAAACGATCGCGGCGATCGCGGCGCAGCCGATGTGAATGCTGTATGTCTCCTTCGTCAGGATCATGCCGGTCAATCCCAGGCCCGCCCACCAGAGATAATCGCGCGTGCCGAAGCGCCAGAGCCCGAGCAATCCGAGAATGAACATCATCGAGAAAAGCACGAGCCAGACTTCGTGAATCGTGTAGCGACCGTAAAAGACGAAGCCGGGCGAAACGGCCATCGCCAGTGCGGCCATGCGGCTAACCGTTCTTCCCACCAGCGGCTCGAATCTCAATGTCAACCAAACGCAGGCGATGCTGACGAGCACCACCGGAAGTCGCAGCGCCCACACATTTCGCCCAAATAGGTTCTGCGACACCAACAAAACGTAGAAATGGAGCGGGCCGTGATAATTGGTCGGATCGTAGCGATAAAATCCGTTCTTCATCACTTGATCGACAAACCAGCCGTTGATCCCTTCGTCGAAATGCGGCGGTTTGATTCCGAGAAGAAAGAAGCGCACGAACGCCGCCAGGCCGAGGATCAACCATGGCGTCCACGCGCTATTGGCAAGTTGATTCCACCACGCATGCAGTCCCGGAAAATCTGCTAGCGCGCCCGCGCCGCCGCTGTTATCTGGCGCTGTGCGAATTCTCGTGACCGGTGGCTGCGGATTCATCGGGAGCAACTTTATTCGCTACATTCTGCAACATTACAAGCCCGCCTACGTGACCAACGTTGACGTGCTCACTTACGCCGGTAATCCCGCCAATCTCGCGGGCGTGGTCGAGGAACATGGCGAGCGTTACGAATTTTTCAAAGCCGACATTGCCAATGCCGATGCCATGGATGCGCTCATGACCGAACATCAATTTTTCGCGGTGCTCAACTTCGCCGCCGAGTCCCATGTCGACCGCAGCATCAACGATCCCCTTAACTTCATTCACACCAATGTCATCGGCACGAGCGTGCTGCTCGATTGCGCGCGACGGCATGGCGCTCAGCGTTTCGTCCAGATTTCGACCGACGAAGTTTATGGCTCGTTAGGTCCGAAAGGGAAATTTACCGAGCAAAGCCCGCTCGATCCCAGTTCGCCTTATTCATCGAGCAAAGCCGGCGCCGATTTGCTCGCTCTCGCCTGTTTCAAAACCTATGGCCAGGAAGTGATCGTGACGCGCTGCTCGAACAACTACGGGCGCTATCAATTCCCGGAGAAATTGATTCCGCTCATGATCATCAAGGCCATGCGCGGTGAGCCGCTGCCCGTGTATGGCGACGGAAAAAACGTGCGCGACTGGATCCACGTCGACGACCATTGCGCCGGAGTTGTCGCCGCGCTCTTCGAAGGAAAACCGGGAACGATCTACAATTTCGGCGGCGGCAACGAAATGGTAAATGTCGATCTTGTAAAGATGATCCTGAAGAAGCTCGGCAAACCCGAGACTCTGATCTCATTCGTCCCCGATCGTCTCGGTCACGATCGCCGTTACGCCATCGATTCCTCATTCGCGCAGCGCGAATTAAAATGGAAACCGCGCAAAGATTTTGAGGAAGGCCTGGACGAAACCATCCAGTGGTACATCGACAATCAATCGTGGTGGCAGCCATTGCTAGAGCGCGCGGAACGGTATTGAGCTACAATCTTGATTAATCATGCGAAGAAGTCGCGCCTCCGAATCGGGCCTTTTTAGTCCACGAATTTTCTTCGGCTTTGTCCTTTGCGCGATGGCGATGCTGCTCGCGGTATTCAGTTTTGCGGCGTCGCCGTCGCGTGGGCCGATCCAGAATTCCGCGACGGGTAAGATCGCTCCCTGGGTGCTGGAAAAAACGGCGAGCGGCAAACAAGCTGAATTTCTGGTCGTGCTTGCCGATCAAGCCGATGTGAGTGGCGCGAAAGCGTTAAAGACCAAGCAGGAGAAGGGCCGTTACGTCCGCGACAATTTATGGAACAAGGCGCAAACGACGCAGGCGCCGCTTTTACAATGGTTGCGCGCGCGCAACATTGAGCATCGCTCGTATTACATCGTCAATTTGATCTGGGTGAAAGCGGGGCTCGATGTCGCGCAAACATTGGCCGCGCGTCCGGATGTATTGCGGATCGAAGGCAATCCGCAGATTCGGAACATAATTCCCAAGCCTGCTTCTGTGACTCAATCATCCGCGCAACCGGACGCGACGAACAGTATTGAATCCGGAATTAGTTACACTCGTGCGCCGGAGGTTTGGGCGCAGGGTTATACAGGCCAGGGCATCGTCGTCGGCGGTGCCGACACTGGCTACCGTTGGACACACGAAGTTTTGAAAAACAAATATCGCGGCTGGAACGGAACGAGCGCCAATCACGATTACAATTGGCACGACAGCATTCATACTGGTGGCGGAGTGTGCGGTCCGGAGTCGATCGAACCGTGTGATGATGATGGCCATGGTACTCACACCATGGGCACTGCGGTCGGAGATGATGGTGCTGGTAATCAGGTCGGTATGGCACCGGGCGCGAAATGGATCGGCTGTCGAAACATGGATCAGGGCAACGGTACTCCCGCGCGTTATCTGGAATGTTTTGAATTTTTTTTGGCGCCATATCCCGTCGGCGGAACGCCGGCGCAAGGCGATCCGAACAAAGCGCCTGATGTGACGACGAATTCCTGGGATTGCCCGTCGACAGAAGGTTGTACGGTTAACAGCTTGCAAGCGGGCGTGGAAGCGCAACGCGCGGCCGGCATTGAGATGGTCGTTGCTGCCGGAAATTCCGGTTCTGGTTGCTCAACGACTTCGGCTCCGCCGTCTTTTTATCAAGCTGTTTATACGATTGGCGCGTTGATTAATGGCTTTGACAGCATCGCGAGCTTTAGCAGTCGCGGCCCGGTTACGGCGGACGGCAGCAATCGGCGCAAACCGGATCTCAGCGCGCCGGGCACAGGCGTTCGCTCAGCCTACGGCAGCGGCGATGCTGACTACGCCAGTCTCAGTGGCACTTCGATGGCGACTCCGCACGTAGCCGGGGCGGTGGCATTGCTTTTATCAGCGCAACCGGCCCTGCGTCACGATCCGAACACGATCGAGACGATTCTTAATCAGACGGCCGTTCATATCTCTTCGAACAGTTGCAGCTCTTCCGGTTCGCCTAACAACGTTTACGGCTACGGCCGACTCGATATCAAAGCCGCAGTCGATGCGGCTCTGCTGCGTCCGCTCAGTATCACGCGTAGTGGAAATAACATCGTCGTTAGCTTTTTTGCCGTCGCCGCGAAAAAATATCGTCTTGAACGCAAGATCGACAATGTCGACGCCACGTGGCAAAGCATTGCCGGCGTCTCAGATTTAACCGCGGGCGCAACCGGAACAACGCAGATTACAGATCCTGGCGCGGTGAGTCTGGGCAAGGCACTCTATCGCGTGCGCTTGCTCCCTTAACGTCGCGGTTGTAGCGGCGCTTGTGTCAAGCGCCGAACCAGACGAAAAAGGCGCTTGGCACAGGCGCCTCTACAATGAAAATTCTAATCGTCGGATCCGGTGGTCGACTCGGTGCCGCCCTCATGCGCGAATATCGCGACAAATTTAACGTCACCGGTCTTAGCCATGCCCAGATCGATCTGGCCGATTTTGACGAGGTGGAGCAAATGCTTTCGCGAATTGATTTCGATCTCCTGATCAACTGCGCCGCGCTGACCAATGTCGATCTTTGCGAAGAGCAACCCGATCAGGCATTTCAAGTCAACGCCGGTGCGCCCGACGTCATGGCGGAAATCTGTGCCGGCAAAAACGCCCGGCTGATTCATTTCAGCACCGATTACGTGTTCAATGGCAAAAAGCGCGAGCCGTATGTCGAAGAGGACGAGGCCATGCCGATCAGCGTTTACGGACAATCGAAGCGGGAAGGGGAGGAAAACGTCCTCGCCGCAGGCGACGGGAATCTCGTTGTGCGCGTTTCGTGGGTCTTTGGTCCCGAGCGTCCAAGCTTCATCGACAACATCCTTGAACGCGCGCGCGAAAATGAATCGATCGATGCGATTGCCGACAAATTTTCTACGCCCACTTACACTCGCGACATCGCGCAAATGCTTCCACGCTTCTTCGATGTCGGTGCGAGCCGCACTGGCAGTTCCGAAGCGGATGGAATCTTGCATTTCGCCAGCGCCGGCGAATGCAGTTGGCAGGAGTACGCCCAGCATGCGCTCGATTGCTGCCATCAGGCAGGCGTCCCGTTGAAAGCAAGAACGGTTGGCGCAATCAAATTGAGCGACATGAAAAACTGGGTCGCGCGACGTCCGGCTTATTCTGTCCTCTCGACCGCGAAATATGCGCAGCTAACAGGCGAATCACCGCGCTCCTGGCGCGACGCAGTCGCAGACTATGTGCGTGATTACATTCGCATTTAACTTTCGCTCCATCTATTAGCAGCCGGCGCGGTTGAGCGGCGCGATACTTAAAGAAGCGACATGATACCGATTAAGGATTCAGTCCCGAACCGCTCCGTGCCAATAGTGACGCGCACCATTGTTCTCATCAACGTCATCGTATTTTTCTTCGAGCTCTCGCTGCCGCGCGGTTCGATCGAGCAATTCTTTTATCTGTTTGGCTTGGTGCCGGCGCGCTATACGCATCCGGACTGGGCCGCGGCGATTGGTTTTCCGATCGATAGTTACTGGCCGATTCTGACGCATCAATTCTTGCACGGCGGCTGGCTTCACATCTTTAGTAACATGTGGGCCCTATGGATTTTTGGCGACAATGTCGAAGATCGGATGGGTCCGGTGCGGTTTGGCATTTTCTATCTCATCTGTGGGTGCGCTGCCGGAGCGACTCACATGTTGATGAACCCAGACTCGACCGTGCCATCGGTTGGAGCGTCCGGTGCGCTGGCCGGCGTGCTCGGTGCCTACCTTCTGCTTTTTCCAACTGCGCGCCTCATTGTCTTGTTGCCCATCTTTTTCTTCCCCTTCTTTTTCGAAATGCCCGCGGTCTTGTATCTTGGGTTTTGGTTTTTCACCCAGTTATTCAGTGGCACGCTCGCTTTGGCTGGCCCGCAGCAAGTAGGCGGCATCGCGTGGTGGGCGCACGTCGGGGGATTCGTTAGCGGAATGCTCTTGTGCTGGTTCTTTGTGCGCCGGCCGCAGCGATCGTTGCAACCGGACGAATACGGAATGGAGTGGGCGTGGGAGCCGCGCCGCCGTTAAGGAAGAACAGATATGGATTTATTCTGGTTATTTTTCATGCTTTCGGCCCTCCAGCCGGTCATTACTCAGCGATTGCTCGAAGCGTCCCGCAAACGGCTCATCAGAATCATTGAGCTCGAACGAAAGTCGCGCGTCATCCTGCTCGTGCATCGGCAGGAGACGATGAGTTTTCTCGGTTTCCCTGTGTTCCGTTACATCGACATCAACGACAGCGAGGAGATCCTGCGCGCTATTCAGATGACCGACGACCAAATTCCTTTGGACCTGGTGCTGCACACGCCGGGTGGTCTGGTGCTGGCCGCAACGCAGATTGCGCGGGCCGTTTCCAAACATAAAGGCAAGGTCACAGTCTTCGTGCCGCATTACGCCATGTCTGGCGGAACGTTAATTTCCCTCGCGGCCGACGAGATTGTCATGTGCGAGCATTCGGTTCTGGGTCCGGTCGACCCACAGTTAGGCGAATATCCAGCGGCGTCGATTGTGAAGGCCGTGCACCAAAAACCGGTGGCCGAAGTCGACGACAAGACGTTGATTCTGGCCGATCAAGCTGAGAAAGCGCTTGTGCAAATGCAATATCAAGTAACTGAATTGCTCGCGGACAAGTTTCCCGACGATAAAGCCTCTGAGCTGGCTAAATTATTGTCCAGCGGAACCTGGACGCACGATTACCCGATTACTTTCGACCGCGCGCGTGAGTTGGGTTTAAAAGTGAGCACGGCGATGCCGGAAAACATCCTGCGCTTGATGCGCCTCTATCCTCAACCGATGCGCCGGCAGCCCTCCGTCGAATATGTGCCGCATTCTTATCGCACCGGCGGCGGCCGTGATTCAAGTTAGGGCGAGGCGGAGTTGATTGTTCAAATAGCAAACAGCGGACTTTCTTGTACACTCGCTGGCGTGAGAACGGTCTTCGCCTTCACCTTGTCGATCTTGCTCTGCATTTCGGCGCAGGCCGAATTGAAATGGGAGCAGACAACGATCGAGTTGAATCCGGCGAGCGGAGACAAACAAGCGATCGGTCATTTCAAATATCAAAACGTCGGCAAGACGCCGATCCGTTTTCGATCCGTGCAAAGCTCGTGCGGCTGCACCGTCGCGCAATCGCAAAAAAATCAAGTCCAGCCGGGTGAAAAAGGCGAGATTACCGCGACCTTCAACATCGGCGGCCGCACCGGTTCTCAAATCAAAACCATCACCGTGAAAACGGACGACCCTGCGCAAAGCGTGACTGCTCTCACGCTCAAGACGATGATCGGGCAAGTGCTCGCCCTTCAGCCGACGTTTGTTTATTGGAAAACCGGCGAGGAAGCGAAGCCGAAAACAATCATCGCGCGGGCGAGCAAAGATGCGCCGATCGGAAACCTGGACGTGGTTTCTTCGAGCCCGGACTTTCTCACGAAAGTTGAGCCCGGGCCTGGACGCGGTGAGTTCCGCATCAATGTGCAGCCGCGCCAAACGACCAAGCCGGTCACCGCTGCACTGACAATCAAGACCGATTACCCGAAAGATTCGCCCAAGATTTTTGCGGTGACCGCGCGAGTGACCGGCGCATCGGTCGCAAAATAAATGTGAACTCCCCCGCGCTTCGAGAGGCGCTCCTCCTCATCGTGCTCGCTTTTGTGCCCGCGATTGGCGAGGCGATTTATTTTCGCGACAAGATTTCGTGGCAATCGCCCGTTCCCGCATCCGAGATGGTAAAAGTCGCACAGGCGCGCGCCTGGGGAGATAATGCAATCTGGGTGGACGCGCGGCCCGACAATGAATTTGATCGCGACCACGTGCCCGGCGCCCTCTCGCTGAACGAAGACCGTTGGAACGAATTGCTCCCGCAATTTCTTGCCCTCTGGTCGCCGGAGAAAAAGGTTGTCGTTTATTGCAGCACGCAGGGTTGCAACGCCAGCCGCGAAGTCGCGCACCGATTGCGCAGCGAAGCGCAATTGAAAGATGTTTTTGTCCTCGAAGGCGGCTGGGAAGAATGGCTCAAGAAAAGATGAAGAAAACGTTCAACGCTCAACATTCAACTTTCAACGTCGAACGGGTTGCACGTGGAATATTAAACGTTGAGCGTTGGACGTTGAGCGTTGGACGTTTGCTGTAAGAGATGAAAATCGCCCGACGCATTGTCGATCTTATCGCCGGCGGCATTTTCGTTTACGCCGGCGTGATCAAAGCGCTCGATCCGGTTGGTTTCGCTATCGACATCGATAATTACAAAACGGTCCCGTGGACGATCGGCGTTGCCCTCGCTTTTTATTTGCCATGGTTAGAAATCTTCTGCGGCCTCGCGCTCATCTTCCGGGTCTTCTATCGCGGCGGGTTGTCGATCTTAACCGCCCTCCTTTTCGTCTTCATCATCGCCAGCGTTGTGGCCAAAGCACGCGGTCTCGATATCAGCTGCGGTTGTTTTGGTCACCCGGGCAAAAATCTCAGTTTCGCCTGGCACTTTGTGATCGATCTCGTCTTGCTCGCGGCGCTCGTATTATTGCTTAGGCGTAATCCATCGCCGGAAAAATCTTGGAGTCGCTAATGTTTATCTCAACAAGAAGATTGATCGTTCCATTTCTCTTCGCAGTTCTTGCTGGACAGGTCGTCGCTGCAGACAAACGGGAATGGGTCACACTAAGGGACTGTCAATACATCGACGCCCCGGATAACGACGGAGACAGCTTTCGCATCCGTAGCGGCGACAAGGGATTTGTTGCACGGCTGTATTACGCCGACGCGCCGGAAACGAATTTGAAACGCGGGGAGCGCACACACGAACAAGCGCTGCATTTTGGCATCACATTGGACGAGACAATGAAGGCTGGCGAAAAGGCAAAAGAGCGAGTGCGTCAATTATTGCAAAAGCCTTTTGTGGCTCAGACGCGTTGGGCAACCGCCGGAGGTCAGGGCGTGGAGCCGCGCTATTATGTGATTGTCATGATTGGGGAAAAGAGCCTGGCCGAAATTCTTATTTCTGAGGGACTCGCATGGCCGAAAGGCATAGCCGCGAAGTTGCCTTCGGGTGAAAAGTCGAAGGATTACATGCGGCGTTTGAGTGACCTGGAAGCGGAAGCGCGCGAGAAGAAATTGGGCGCGTGGGCCACGTCGACGGCGCCAAAGACAGAGAGCGAGACAAGGACAGAGTCCAAATAAATTGGGTCGACGTGACGAAATCATGAGCGACGAAATTGATACCAAAGTTAAGCTCGCGATTTATCGCATCACGGCCGAGACGGGAACTGTCCCAAGTTCGGGTGAAGTCGCGAAAGCGACCGAGCTAGCGGAAGAAAATGTGCGCGCATCGTTCGCGGGTCTTCACGCCAAGCGCCTGCTCGTACCGGAGCCGGGAGATTCGTCGCGTATTCGAATGGCGCCGCCATTCTCGGGAGTGCCAACCGCATTTCCGGTCGAAGCGAACGGCAAACGCTATTATGCGAATTGTGTTTGGGACGCGTACGGAATTGCGGCCGCACTTCATGCCGATGCTGTTATCCCCGCATCTGATGGTCACACCGGCGAGTCGTTAACGCTCGAAGTGAAAAATGGGCAGCCGGTTCCCCAACCGTATGTCGCGCACTTCGCCGTGCCGGCGGCGCACTGGTGGGACGACATCGTTTTCACGTGAGCAACCATGCTTCTCTTCCGGTCGGAAGAGACTGTCGATCTTTGGTGTAACGCTCATCGAATTCCAAAACGACCGCTCATTAATCTCGAACAACTCTGGCAATTGGCCGTGACCTGGTACGGAAACCGTCTCACCGTCGAATCACGACGCCCGGCCCCCGACGAGATGATGTCGATCTTCGCGTCGATCGGTTTGACTGGTCCGTTCTGGGACCCGAAATCTGATCAATGGCGGTGAGCCAGCTGAATATCCGGCCAGCCACGGACGCAGATCGTGACGCGATCTGGAAAATCTTTCATGAAGTGATTGCGCCGGGAGACACGTATGTCTTTGCTCCCGAAACGTCGCGCGAGGACGCGCTCGCTTATTGGTTTCAAACCGGCAATCACAGCTACGTGGCCGAGCAAGATCGATCCGCCTCCGCAGCGCTACGGCGCGACAAGCATGTTGTCGGCACTTACATCCTCAAAGCGAATCGGCCGGATCTTGGATCGCATGTTGCCAATGCCAGTTTCATGGTCGCGCCCGCGGCGCGCGGGCAGGGAGTTGGTCGTGCCATGGGCGAGCATTGCTTGAGTGAAGCGCGCCGGATTGGTTTTCGCGCGATGCAATTCAACTTCGTTGTCTCGACGAACGAATCCGCCATCCGTTTGTGGAAACAGCTCGGGTTCGAGATTGTCGGCACATTGCCCGGTGCGTTTCGACATCCGGCGAAAGGGTATGTCGATGTTTACGTCATGTTCCGCTCGTTGATTGATAATTGACGAAACACCGCTTCAAGACGATTCGCAGAGCAGGCGATGCAAACAGTGATTCAGGTGATCACGACCGGGCAGGGATCGCTGCGGAACAAGATCATGAGCGATCCGCAGCTGGAAAAGAAATTCGGCTTCATTAAAATTTGGGCAAAACAACCCGGGCGTCCCCATGGTTGGGCCAAGATACATAGTGCGCGCGATCTTCATGGCGCGATCAATTTGGAATGGCACGCGCGCAGCGGCACGCTCATCTGCCGGGTCGTGACGAAGCTCGGTCATAAACCGAATTCAATCATCGGCGATTTCATCGATTATTTGCTCGCGCGTCACCAAAGCCGCATCCTGGCCATCCACATCATGCGGCGATGAAAGGTTGAGATGAATCTTACTCTTGTGATCCTAATCGGCGCAGTGATGGGCGCGTTGAACGGAGTCGGAATTTTCTTTGAACCGCGAGAACCGTACAAGGTCGAGATTCTGCTCGCGGCCACCTTGAAGGGAATTCTCATCAGTCTTTTGACCGCGCTCTCGTTAGGCGGCCGCAGTCCGTGGTGGCATGGCGCCGGGTACGGAGCCCTCTACGGTTTCGCGTTCGGGCTGGTGATTTTCCTCGCCAAAGGCGCTTTCAAATCAAAGGACGCTCCTTATGTCGTCCCAACCAGCATCGTCACCGGTCTGATCACTGGAGTCCTACTCGCGAACTTCGCGTTTCCGAAAGTTTAAGCTCAAACCATTACGGCCCGGGCTTCGCAATCGAGCCGAACTCGCCCTGCTGTTGAATGAGTTTCGCGACGAGACCAGTCCAGCCAGTTTGGTGCGAGGCGCCCAGGCCGGCGCCCGTGTCGCCGTGAAAGTACTCGTGAAATAGATAACGCGCTTCTGAGCCGTTAAGCGCCTTGCCGGAAGCGCGTTCGAATGGGCGCGCGCCGTTCTCATTGCTTAACCAAAGTTTAATCAAGCGATTGGAAAGCTCGTTCGCGATTTCTTTTAAATGCATAAATCGACCGGACCCGGTGGGGCATTCCACTTTGAAATCGTCGCCGTAGTAGTGATGAAATTGTTGGAGCGATTCGATGAGCAAATAATTGATCGGGAACCAAACCGGGCCGCGCCAGTTTGAATTGCCACCGAACATTCCAGTCTGCGATTCGCCCGGCGCGTAGTTCACAACCATTTGTTCGCCGCGCACGGTCAGCACGTAGGGATGGTCCTTGTGATATTTGCTCATGGAGCGCACGCCGTGATCGCTCAGAAATTCCGCCGGATCGAGCATGCGCCGCAGCAAACATTTCATGCGATGACCGCGCGTGAGCGCAACGAGGCGGCGTTCGCCCATGCCGGGCTCCTGCCAGCGCGAAACCAGACTGGCGAGCTCGGGCCGATACTGCAGATACCATTCGAGGCGCGATTTGAATCCGGGCAGCGCGTCGATCAATTGCCACTGGATCGTTTCCACCGCCAGGAGCGGCATCAAGCCGACTAACGAGCGTACCTTCAGAGGCAAAAAGCGACCGCCCGGCGTGTGCAACACGTCGTAATAAAATTCGTCCTCCTCATTCCAAAGACCGATCCCGCTGCCGCCGAGATTGTTCATGGCTGCGGCAATGCTAAGAAAATGCTCGAAGAACTTGGTCGCGATATTTTCGTAAACGTGGTTTTCCGTCGCGAGCTCGATCGCGATGCGCATCAAGTTGAGCGAAAACATTCCCATCCAGCTGGTGCCGTCGCTTTGCTCGAGATGGGTGCCGTCGGGGAACCGGTAATTGCGATCGAACACGCCGATGTTGTCGAGGCCGAGGAAACCGCCCTCGAAAACATTGTTCCCCTCGGAGTCTTTGCGGTTTACCCACCAGGTGAACGCGATCAACATTTTGTGAAAGATCGTTTCCAGAAACGCGCGATCGCCTTTGCCGGTTAGTTTGCGTTCGATTTGATAAACGCGCCACGCCGCCCACGCGATCACGGGCGGATTCACGTCGCTGAAATTCCATTCGTAAGCGGGAATCTGTCCGTTCGGATGCTGGTACCATTCGCGCACGATGAGATCGAGTTGGGTCTTGGCGAATTGGGGATCGACCAGCGCCAGCGTGATGCAATGAAAGGCGAGGTCCCACGATGCGTACCAGGGATATTCCCATTTGTCCGGCATCGACATGACGTGCTCGTTGTAGAGATGACGCCATTCATGGTTGCGCCCCTCTTTTCGCTCCGGAGGCGGCGGAGGCTGGCCCGGATCGCCATCCAGCCATTGCTCGACGATGTAATGATAAAATTGTTTGTTCCACAACATCCCGGCCATCGCCTGCCGTTGAATCGCGCGGTGCTCGTCGGTTAAAGAAGCCGGGGCGCGCGCGCCGTAAAACTCATCCGCCTCTGCCGTGCGCTTCAGAAAAATTTTGTCGAAGTCCCGAAACGCGGCGCTCGGTTTGCGCGCGTCGTCCACGTGGGTGAGACGCAAGCGAATCGCGCGCGACTCGTTAGGTGGGATCGTAAACTTGTAGTGCGCGGCCGCTTTGGTTCCGACTCGCTCCGGATTCGTGCGCTCGATGTTGTCGTCGACAATCCGATCGTTGATAGAATCCTTCACAAACGGCGTCTGGTTCGGCACACCCCATAACCGCTCGAGGTTGCTCTCATTTTCGGTGAAGAGGATGTCGCCCGGGTCTTCGCAGTACAAGCGGTACTGGCCGAGCGCATGATGACTTGCTTCCACGATGTCGATCTTTGGCGTGCGCGCGTCGGATGCTTTCAGGATCGGGTGTTCATTGTCGCGGCCCCAACTCCAGGTGTTGCGAAACCAGATCGTCGGCAGCAAATGCAATACCGCCGCTTCCGGACCGCAATTCGTCGCCGTCGCGCGAATCAGAATATCGTTCTTGTCCGCTTTAGCGTACTCAATCTCAATGTCGAAGAACCGGTTCTCATTGAGCACACCGGTGTCCCAAAGCTCGAACTCGCCTTCCATTTTCGAGCGTACGCCGCTTTGGGCGACGAGCTCTTCGTAAGGAAAACGCGCCTGCGGGTAGCGATAGATCATCCGCATCAAACTGTGGGTCGGCGTATTGTCGATGTACCAATAAAGTTCCTTCACGTCCTCGCCGTGATTTCCCTGCGGCCCGGTTACGCCGAAAAGGCGCTCTTTCAAAAACGGATCGCGCTCGTTCCAAAACGCGAAAGCAAAACAGAGCCGGCCTTTGTGATCCGAAATGCCGCCGATCCCATCCTCATTCCAGCGATACGCGCGCGACCGCGCCTGATCGTGCGTGAAATAATTCCACGCATCGCCGTTCGCGCTGTAATCCTCGCGCACCGTGCCCCAGGCGCGCTCGGCCAGATACGGTCCCCAAAAATGCCACGGCTCGTCCGGCGTATTATTTTCCTGGAGGCGACTTTGCTCGGCGTTCATTACCGCCGATTACCAATCTAAAATCGACAATCGGCAATCTAAAATTGCCTCACTCCCACTCGATCGTGCTTGGCGGTTTGCTCGAGACGTCGTAAACCACGCGGTTGACGCCTTTGACTTCGTTGCTGACGCGGCTGGAGATGCGGGCGAGAAGTTCGTAGGGCACGCGCACCCAATCGGCGGTCATGCCGTCCTGACTTTCGACGATGCGCAAAGCGATGGTGTTTTCGTAAGTGCGCTGGTCGCCCATGACGCCGACCGTTTGCACCGGCAGCAGGATGGCGAAGGATTGCCAGACTTTGTAATACCAATCGGCTGCTTCCATTTCGCTTTGCACGATCGTGTCGGCTGCGCGCAAGATCGACAATCGCTCGGGCGTGACCTCACCAAGAATGCGCACGGCAAGTCCGGGACCGGGAAAAGGTTGACGATAAACAATCTCTTTTGGCAAGCCGAGTTGCAGTCCGGCTTGTCGCACTTCGTCTTTAAACAATTGTCGGACCGGCTCGACCAACTCGAAATGCATTTTCTCCGGCAATCCGCCGACGTTGTGATGGCTCTTGATCACGTGCGCGGGATTGCCGCCAATGGAAACACTCTCGATCACATCGGGATAAAGCGTGCCCTGTGCGAGAAACTTGTAGCCGCCGTGTTTGTCGGCGCCGTTATGTCGATCTTCCGCGAGCAATTCCTCGGTTGCGTGTTGAAACACTTCGATGAATTCGTTGCCGATAATCTTGCGTTTCTGCTCCGGATCGGTCACGCCGCGAAGCTTGGAGAGGAAGTGCTCGCTCGCGTCGACATATTTCAGACGCACATGGAAATTTTCACCGAAGACGCGCTGCACCATTTCCTCTTCGCGCGCGCGCAGCAATCCGTTGTTCACGAAAATGCAGGTGAGCTGGTCGCCGATTGCTTTGTGTAAAAGCGCGGCGGTGACGGATGAATCGACGCCGCCGCTCAAACCGAGGACGACTTTCGCTTCGCCCACTTGTTTCCGCACTCGCTGGCACGCTTCCTCGATGAACGAGCCCATCGTCCAGTCCATCGCGCAATGGCAGATGTGATAGACAAAGTTCTGCAGAATCTCTTTGCCGCGCGGTGTGTGCGCGACCTCAGGATGAAATTGGAGCCCGTAGAGTTTGCGCTTCGGATCTTCGACCGCCGCAAAGTCGGAGCCTTCCGTGCGCGCGGCCGCGCGAAAACCTTTCGGCAGCGCGGTCACTTCATCGCCATGGCTATTCCAGACGTCGAGCTGCGGACCCAGGCCATCGAAAAGTTTGGAGCCATTGGTAATGTGCAGCATGCCCGCGCCGTACTCGCGCCGCCCGCTGAAAACGACCTGGCCGCCGAGATGATGCGCCATTTGCATGAGGCCGTAACAAATCCCGAGGACAGGAATGCCTAGCGAAAAAATTTCCGGATCGATCTGTGGTGCACCTTTTTCGTAAACGCTGGCCGGCCCGCCCGAGAGAATGATTCCGTTGGGCGCAAGATCGACAACTTCCTTCGCCGAAATGTTGAACGGAACAATCTCCGAATAGACCTGCAGCTCGCGAATGCGGCGCGCGATCACCTGGGTGTACTGCGATCCGAAATCGAGGATGAGTATCTTGGAGTGCTTTGGGGGAGCGGATGTCTTCACACGCTAGGGATGAGTTTGCGGGACGCCATGCTCGGCGGCGGGATCGCCGGGCTCGCGCGCTTCGGGTCCGATTGTTCCCTGACCTCTCACGCCGCGTTCGATCTGATTCTGCACTTCCGACGTCTTCCGTTGTTCGAGCGGATCGGCGCAACCCGTCGCGAGCAGCGCAATGGGGATCAAGAAGAGGATCGACAGGCGCTTCATCTGCTTATTTTAGAAAGCGAAAGATGCAATGCAAGTGTTGTAGCGGCGCTTGTATCAAGCGCCGAAAGTAAATAGACAGGCCCTTGGCACAAGCGCCTCTACAACAGCAAACGTAGAATTCATCATGATCGAGCCGGAACTTCTGCTGCAGGGTTATCGGCTCGGCATTTTCCCGATGGCGATGGAAGACGACTCGATCGAGTGGTTCTCGCCCGACCCGCGCGCGATCTTGCCCCTGGAAAAATTTCACGTGTCGCACGCCTTGCGGCGCGTCGAACGAAAAAAGGTTTTCGAGATCAAGATCGACAATCGCTTTTCCGAAGTGATTCGGGCCTGCGCCAAACGCAAAGACACTTGGATCAATCGCGAGATCATCGAGAGCTACGAAAATTTGCACGAGCTCGGTCACGCCCATTCGGTCGAGGCTTGGAGCCAGGGCAAACTGGCCGGCGGACTTTATGGCATGACGATTGGCGGCGCGTTTTTCGGTGAATCGATGTTCCATCACGTGACCGACGCGTCGAAGATCGCGCTCGTCGCTTTGGTCGAACATTTGCGCGCGCGGAAATTCGCATTGCTCGACACACAATGGAACACGCCGCATCTCGCCCAGTTCGGCGTGACCCAGATTCCGCGGGAGCATTATTTGAAGCTGCTCGCGCGCGCGGTCGATTTACCGAGAAAATTCTTGTAGCCGCGGCCCTCTGGGCCGCGTGTCTCGGCAAGCGATGCGCTTGCCCTACAACCAGAATTTTGCATAGTGAGCACCCGCGCAAGATCGACATCTTCGCATTTGGCTGGGTAGCTCAGTTGGCAGAGCAGTGGACTGAAAATCCACGTGTCGGCGGTTCGATTCCGCCCCCAGCCACATTTCTGAGAGGATGAAGGATAAAGGAGGAAGGATGAAGTGCGCGTTCGCTGCCTTGCCTCTTTTTCGCTTAGCGCTATTAGAACGCATGTCGATTCTTTCGAGACCAAGCGCTTCGGTGTTCATTGTTATTTTTCTAGCGCTTTGTTGCATGCCGAGCGCTGGAATTTGTGCCGACCCAGATTCGAAAATCGTCACGCGAATCGAGACTGCGACGGCCAAGTTGAAGAATGGAAAGCTTACCGTTCGTTTGGATGCGATGGCGCCGGCAAGCGCCACATTGATTCCAAAAGGTGCCAAACTTGTGCGGCGTGGCGATAAGGCGAACAAGGAAGGCCTGATCGAATATGATTGTTATTACAAACCGGGCGGTTATTCGGGGACGAAACTCAGATTGGTCAAAGGTTCCCTGACCGAGCACGTTCCGCCCGACACCAAAGGTGCGCGGATTTTTTCCGAGTTGAATCACGTCGACGCAATACCTGAGCCGCCGACGAAGAAAAGGAAATTGAAAGAGGGCGAACCGCTCTCAACTCCAGCGCCAACTCCCAGCCCTACTCCGTCCGCAACGCCGTAATCGGATTTACGCGGGTGGCGCGCTGCGCTGGGAGAAAACAGGCGAGCAGCGCGGCTGCTGCGAGCATGACGCTTGAGATGATAAGCGCGAAAGGATCGCTCGGACTTACCTGATAGAGGATTTGCGCGAGCACGCGGCCGGCCGCCAACGAAAGCAACAATCCGACGGATACGGCGAGCGCAGTTTGCATCGCGCCCTGGCGCATGATCAGCGCGAAAACGTCTTTGCGATGCGCGCCGAGTGCCATGCGAATGCCGATCTCTCGCGTGCGACAGGCAACGGCGTAAGCTTTCACGCCGTAGACGCCGACAACCGCGAGCAGGAGCGCGATTCCGCCGAAAGCGCCGAAGAGCGTCGCGCCGAGCCTAACGATCCAAAGGCCAACGCATCTTTCCATAAGATCGACAAACGGCGCCGTGCTGAGAATTGGCAGATCGGGATCGACCTCGCGCAGGGTCTGGCGCATCGTCGGAATCATTCCCACAACTGCATGTCGATCTTGGGTGTTGAGACGCAGGTGCAGAAAGACGTTGCCACTATAGCCTTGCGCGAGCGGGACAAACAATCGAGCGAGGATCGCGTCGTTCTGCACCTCGTGCCGATGCGTGTTCACGATGCCGACGACTTCCATGTCGTTAGGCGTACCGTCCCGCGGCGGAATGGTGTAGCGAACATGCTGGCCGATGGCATCTTCATTCGGGAAAAGTTTCTTCGCCATCTCTTCGTCGATGATAGCAATGCGCCGGCCATCTTTGTTTTCACATTCGGCTTGGGTGAATTCGCGGCCGCGCAAGAGCTTCACGCCAATCGCATCGAAGTACCCGGGCGTGATCGCGGTGTAGAGCGCGCCCGCGCCGGGATCGGGCGCCTTCGGATCGGTCGAAAGCGTTGAGCGCGTCGACATGATGCGCCGCGTGTTCGTGAAATTGCCGTAGGGCAGCATCGTGCCGATACCGACGGCGCGAACGCCCGGCAATTCGCGCGCGCGTTGCGCGATGTTGAAAATGAGACGCCGCGCATCGGCCGGTTCTTTCTTGACCAGGGTAAAGTCCATTTCGGTCACGAGATCGCCCGCGGCCACGAAACCGGGATTGAGCCCGGCGGCTTTCATCGCGCCGCGGAAAAATAATCCGGCGGCGAAAAGCAGCATGAGCGAGAGCGCGATCTGCGCCATGACTGAGATGTGGCGCGGCGCGAAGAAACGGCTGAAGCGTCCGATGCGCGCCGGTTCGCCGACCTGTTGCTTGAGATCGTTGACGAGGTCCGCCTTGGTCGCTTTGAGCGCGGGGCCGAGGCTGAAGAGCACAGTTGCGAGAAGGCAAAATAAAAACGTTACGGCGAGCACGCCCGTGTCGGGCGTTAGATTGATCACGAACGAGAAGTTCACGTTGTTGAGCAAACCGGCGAGCGAGTGGAGCAGAAGATTGTTGCACCACACGCTGAGGATTAGTCCGACCATGCCGCCACAGATTGCGAGGAGCAAACCTTCACAAAGCAATTGCCTAACGATCCGCCAGCGCGACGCGCCGAGCGCGAGCCGGAGCGCAATTTCCTTGGCGCGCGCGGTGCCCCGAGCGAGCAGCATGTTGGCCAGATTCAAACACGCGATCAGTAAAACTGCACCGGCCATCGCCATGAGCAAGGTGCCGATCAACGTCACCGGGCCGTCGTCTTCCGGCGATGTGCTCAAGCTGAAGCGCGATGGCTTTTGAATTTGCACTTCGCGCACAAACTCGGCATCGCCTCCTTGCATGGCGTTGAACCGTTGCGACAACACCGGCAGCCGCGACTTCGCCGACTCAATCGTCAGGCCGGAGCGCATGCGGCCGACGAGATTGACCGCGTAATTTTTCGGGTTGGCCAGATCGTGCGTCGTCTCGGAATCGCCAAAGGCGGAGCCGAGCTGTGAGCGGATGCCGAGCGGCACCCAGATATCGGGCGCGACCAACGCGCTCGCGCCGCTAAATCCGTCCGGGCTAATGCCGATCACGGTGTAAGGCTGGCCGTTGACCTGAAGCGTGCTCCCGACAAAATCATTGCGACCGCCCTGGCGTTTCCAAAAACCGTAGCTCGCGACTACGACAGCGATATTCGCGTTCGGTTTGCTTTCTTCGGCGTTATAGAACCGGCCGCGAAACGGCTGCACGCCCATGAGCGAGAAATAATTGTCCGAAGTCAGGAACGCGAAACTGCGACGCATCTCGTGATCGCGCCCGATGCCCGCAACCGCGAACTCAAGCGCGGCAAGATCGACAAAGAGATCGCCTCCGTTCTCGCGCAGCTCACGAAATTCGTTGTAAGAAAACTGGCGATAATCGTGGTTGGCGTTTTGCCGGCAATTGAAAACGTTGACCACTTCCTGTGGCCGCACCGGCACCATCGGATGCAACACCGCGCCGTTGATCAGTGCGAAAATCGCCGAGTTAACCCCGATCGCGAGCGCGAGTGTGAGAATCGCAACGGCAGTGAACCCCGGCGCCTTGCGCAGCTGCCGGACCGCAAACTTGAAATCTTGCATCATGAAAACCTCGCTTTGTTTTCATTGAGATGCGGTGGCTCAGCGATTTGGATTCAGAAAATCGCCCGTGGCTCGGACTTATTCCGTGCGGAGTGCGCGCATTGGATTCACACGCGTGGCGCGGCGCGCCGGTAACCACGTGGCGATAAGCGCGGCAACAGCGAGCAATATCGGCGCGGCCGTGAAAGCGATGGGATCGAGCGCGCCAACCTGGTAGAGGATTCCGCTCAATATTTTGCCCGTCGCCATCGCGAGCAGCAGACCGAGAGTCACTCCGCAGAGCAGCATGATGGAACCTTCGCGCATGATCATGCGCAGAACGGCGCCGCGTTGCGCGCCGAGCGCCATGCGAATGCCGATCTCGCGCGTGCGGCGTGAGACTGAATACGCTTTGACGCCATAGAGTCCGACAACGGAGAGCCCGAGCGCGAGCACGCCGAAGATCGAGAACATCGTCGCGCCTGCGCGCACAATCCAGAGTTGCAGGTTCGCGTCGAGATGTTGTGAGAATGTTCTCAGCGATATGATCGGGACGGAAGCATCGACCTCGCGCACGGTGCGTCGCAATAAATCCGCCGTGGCCACTTCACTGCCGGAGGGCAGCGAATGAAAACGAACGAAGAAGGAGACATCGCTTTGGAAACTGTGCGCGAACGGCAAGTAAAGGGCACCGGGCGGATTTTTCTGGAACAACGAGTGCCGGGTCGTCGGTACGATGCCGACAATTTCAATCGTCTCGTTGGGCTTTGACGCACCGTTCGAGTCGTTGCTCATTCCCACGGTGACATCGCCGCTGCCCTTCTCTTTCGGAGCGTTGTCGCCGGCGAATTGAATACGCTGACCGAGCGCATCTGCTTCGGGCCAAAGTTTCTTCGCCAAAACTTCATCGATGATCGCAACCAGCGGCCCATCAGGCCGCGTGGTTTCGGCGACAGTAAACGCTCGGCCGCGCAAGATCGACAATCCAACGGTGGAAAAATAATCCGCGCCGACACCGTTCCATCTGGCGTGGAAGGCGAGGCCTTCCGCCGCAGTCGCTGGCTTATCGTCCGGCCCTGGATGCACTCCAGCGCGTTGCACGTCCTTGCTTAACGAAATCATACCGAAGGGGACAGTTGCGCTGATACTTACGCGCTCGACTCCCGGCAAGGCGGCGAGACGCTCGTTCAAATTGCGGTAGAGTTCCTGGGTCCGCTTCGGTTCGTAGCCGGCTAGGCTGGCATCTGTTTCTACAAGAAAACTCGCACCTGGTTTCAATCCGGTGTCGATCGAAGCAGCTTTGTTCGCGCCGCGAATGAACAATGCGGCGGCAACAAGAAGCGCAAGTGAGAAAGCGATCTGGACGACGACCAGCGGATGGCGCGGCAAAAATTTCCAGCGTCGCACCACCACGTCTTCGCCCGCCTGCTGTTTCAAATCGCCGATCACGCTATTGCGCGAAAGTTTCAGGGCCGGGCCGAGCGCGAAGGCGAGTGTGCCGATTAAACAAAATCCAAACGTCGCCGCCAGGATCGACATGTTCGGCCCCGCCATCCAGACCATGTCGAGCGGCATCAAACGCCGAAACGAAGCGACCAGCAGATCGGACGACCAAAGACCGAGAAGAAGTCCGCACGCGCCGCCAAGCAATGCGAGAACAAGACCCTCGGTCAGCAATTGCCTAACGATCCGCGAACGGCTGCCGCCAAGCGCGAGACGAATTGCGATTTCTTTCCGCCGCGCCGTGCCGCGCGCAAGCAGCATATTGGCGAGGTTCAAACAAGCGACCAACAGCACGACCATCGCCATCCCGATCAATAACGGCGCGATCTGTGTAATCTCGCTCTCCTGCGAAGGGCTCGTGTCGTCCGACCAACGCGATAGCTCCGTCGTCTGGAAAGTCTGATCTTTTTGCTCGACCGGAAACGCCTTTTCCAAATTCGCGGCCAAACCTTTTAGGGACGGCTCAGCCGCTTTTGCAGTTGTGCCAGGTTTTAGTCGCCCAATGACTACGAGTTGCCGTCCCGCGCGGTCTCCGAAAACGGTGCGTTTCTCTGACGACTGAAAATCGTTATCAACCTGATCGTAAACACTGAACGGCAACCAAACGTCCGGTGAAAAGATTTGCACCGCGCCGGTAAACGATCGCTGCGTAACGCCGACGATCGTGAACGAGCGGCCGTTGATCAGTACCGGCGAGCCAAGCGAGGGTCGATTATGTCTCTGCCAGTAACTGTAACTGACGATTGCCACGTTCGCGCCGCGTCCCGGCGTCTCTTCTTCCGGCAAAAACGTGCGGCCCTGGCCGAGCGGAACGCCGAGGACCGAAAAATAATTTGAGCTGACCAGCGCGGCGAACGCGCGTCGCGTATCGCCGGCCTGTCCGATCCCGACGAGCGCGAGATTGTAAGCCATCGTGTCGGTGAAGACCGCGTTCTGCTCGCGAATGTCGCGATAAGTAGGGTAGGAGAAACCGCGATACGTCTTGGGATTCTTCTTGTCCTGCGAAAACACCTGCACCAACTCGGTCGGATTCGCGTAAGTCGGCGACGCAAAGAAAAGCGTGTAGACCAAACTGAACACCGCCGTGTTCGCGCCAATCCCCAGCGCCAGCACAATTACCGCCGCGATCGTGAATCCCGGCGCCTTAAACAATTGCCGGACCGCGAACTTAAAATCTTGGATCATGAAAACCCTCGCTTTGTTTTCATTGAGATGCGGGAGGCGCGGTATTTGGATTCAACGTTTAGAACAATTTGTCGGTTATAAACATTAATCGTCACCGCGAAGAACATTTTGCTCGACAGATCAAACGTTTCGCCGCAAAGCCGAAGACATGACGCCATATGAACTGAGTAATGGAAGGCTGACTGCGAAAAACGCGATCACAGGAATTGCGGTTATTCGTCGTTCAGTTGCTTTGTCGCTAATTGATGTGAATTCGGAACAACCTCGTGTTCCCTTCACAGCAATTGGGTCCCGATTCTTCAGCTTGGGCGCCGGCCAATGGCTAGATGGGGAGTACGTTCTAGCTGTGATCAGTTGGTGCCTAAAATCGAAAATCTAACGTTATGAAGGAAGTGGGAGAACTGTTGCGCGCAATTGGCGCTCTGCTTTGGCCTGTCTTCGCCTTCGTGATTTATTTCACGTACAAAGAGGAGTTCCGAAGACTGTTTCATCGCATTCGCCGAGGAAAAGTGCTTGGGCAAGAAATTGAACTCGAGCAGTCGTTGGAGTTGCTTCAGCAAACTGCCGCGGCCGCAGCCCTAGAAGTCCCGCGAGGTTCCGACGCTGATTCGGCCGACCCGGTCCGCGAGGTTCTCGAAACCTCGGTGCGTTCACCCAAGGCAGCTCTCTTGTTGTTGGCGTCGGACTTAGACCGAGAGGTTAGGGAACTTCTTGCAAGTACTGGATGGCATGGTGGTCGAGAGATCGAGGGCGTTCGGCACGGCTTTGATATATTGGACCGATTACGGATTTTGCCAGCTAATCTCCGGAATTCTGTCCAGCTTTTTACTGATATGCGAAATCGCCTCGTTCACGGTCACAATGCGACAGATGACGATATTCTTCGAGCGATTGATTCCGGCACCACTATTTTGCAGGCGATTAGATCGGTGCCACGTCAAACTCACGTCGTTCTCCATCCAGGCGTGGAGCTGTTCTCGGATGAGCAGGCCAAGAAGCCCATGCATGGAATCAAAGGCCTTATATTTGAAACGGCAGCTCCAAGCGGGGAACGCGAAATCTTTCCGACAACGCGCACGCACTTTGAGCGAGGGATGCGGGTCGCGTGGGAATGGAACCCTCAAAATAAGTACGGGCCAGCATGGTATCGCGACCCGGAAACGAATGAGATCAAGCGAGGATGGCTTGGCTCAATGGAGTTTATTGGACGCAACTTGGACGATCTTTAGACCGATCGGTTGTTTTTACGAACGGGTGCTCAAAGGAGAGGTAGAAGAATAATCCCCAATCGGGTGAATCGGAAGTGAGGCGATGGGCATGGCGGCGCCGACGACGATTTGTAAATCGTTTGGCAAATTGAAGGCGTAGCGCGCGCCTGGAGAAATGAGCGCGAGGGTGGTGCGAACGGCGTTGCGGGCAAGATCGACATCTTCATTCCGACCCATCTATCGTAAGCCGCTTACGATGCGGTCAGAAATTTCACCCGTTATCCGCGGTAGAGTTCTTGTTGGCGATAAAGCGTGAGCCGTCGCTCCATCTTTCTTCAACGTTCCGCGTCGACATCCTTGGCGCTCATCGCTTGCTCTTGATGCGCTTTTTATCCGGCTTTGGCTGGATCGGTTCGTCGTAGGCATCCATCTCAGACGTCTTGAGAATGGTGTAGTGAACCTTTTGCGGCGACACAAAATCGACCACAGCTCGGACGCTGTCGGCGGCAGGCATGCCTGGTTGAGCCGCGATTTGTGGCGTCGTCTTTCTTGTAACCTGCCTTTTGCGAGGCTTCGCTTTGGCAGTTTTTTTATTTCGCGATGCGGTCATGGATTGTTATGACGCCGCCGGCGATCGCGCGCGTTACGGGCCCAATTTGATCGATGTAATGGGGTGGACCTCCCAGATGGTCGGCATTCGACTTTTCAAACTGGCTGGACCAGGCCTGGTCCCCATGGCGTGCGTCATGTCGAAGAAGAGCGAGCCTGTGATCGCAACAGGAATGGGAGGCGTATAATAATGGTAAAACTGAAGCGGCAGGGCTTTTCCGAAGAATTTCTTGTAGGCGTCGCGAGCGGTGTTGAGCGTGGCGAAAGCCGGGCTGGTGCTCGGCGGCAACGCGGAGAGCTCCATCGTCATATACATTTCCGGGCTTTTCGGGTCCTGTCCGATGATGAGATGAAAATCGTTGTCCGTTTCGCGGCTGGCGGCGTAGAGGAACGCGGAGACCTGAACATTTCGCATTTCTTCCGGCACGCGGTCCGAAGTCGCGACTGTCGTGATCTTTGGCTTATGGGCAATCATCTTGGCGTCTGGCGTGAGCGAGGCAATTAAGGTACTCACATCCTTGAAACTCTTTGTCGCCCCTTTCGCGATGGACAATTTCGCCGCCTTCCGCTGGGTTCCCCCGAAATTGTCGCTCGTCGGCGCCGCCGCCGCCGCCATTCGCATCATCGCCGCGGTCAGCATGGCGCCTGACGGTTTCTTTGCCACTAACGATGCGACCTCGGCGTGCGCGTCCTCATAGGAATCAACCTCGGTGGTTTGGATGATCCGATACTTACCTTTGAACTTCACCACGCTATGAATGGAATCCAAAACGGGCATCCCGCGTTGCGTGAGAAGCAGAGGCGCGGCTAGTTTTACGCCGGTTAGAGGTAACGTGGTTACCTTCATCTGTCCTGGGGGTTTTGGCATTTTGTCCTTACCTTTCTACATCACAGCTTTACTAGCACGACTCCTTCCTCGAAGTCAAAGCTAGAATTGCTCAACTCGAGTTCCTTACTCAAAGGTGTCTCAAGCAGTGCAGCAAGCCTGGTCCGCGCACGGACCTCGCTCTCGCGCTTTGCATGTGCTCGCGGGCGGTCTCAATAAAATGCGGATGGCGCTCTTGTCCTCCGAGATGGAGTCAACATGGTAGGTGCTGGGAAAGAAGTTTTCATCGCCATATTCGACACGAACTTCCGCATTCTCATCCAGTGAAACCAGGCCGCGCACGCTGTCGTAAATTCGCAGGAACTTCCATGCGCTCATGTGTTCATCATTCGCATCGGCCGGGACCCACAATTGCAGGATTGTTTCGTGCCAGTGGTTGACCTGACCGCCGCAATCGACGGTATCAAAGTTTGCCGCTTTTATTTCAGTGAGGTGATAGCCGGAGTGCACCGTATCGCCAGACTCATTGACGAACAGGAGTTGTTTGTCGGGTGAGTTTCGCAGGGCAGTGATGAATTTGTTGGTTTTTATTTCTTGTTCCTTCTCTTTTGTTTAGATCGACAACAGACGCTCTGAAGTCTGCGCCGTTCGTCGCTCATGCGCGGATGGCTCTTCATCCAAGTTTGCAGCGCGTTAACCAGATCAACGGAGGCGGGATGCGGATGTCGCGCCCGGCGGTAATGGATCCATTTGCCTTGACGCCGCGTGGTGACGAGGCCGACGCGCTTGAGGTAAGCAAGGTGGCGGGAAATCTTCGGCTGCACCATGCCAAGGCAATCGGCCAGATGGCAGACGCAGACTTCGCCATGCGACAACAAATTGAGCAACCGCAATCGATTGGGATCACTCAGGCCGCGCAGGAGGCGAACAAGATCGCCATGCAAATTTGAATTTGCTGCCACGCAAGACATATACGCCTAGGCATATATTTATGTCAAAGAAGTCTGGAACTAGTACTGGCGCGATCCGGAAGTCGGAAAAGCAAATTGTCGATCTTTGCGGGAGGTCAGAACTTAAGAGTCAGCTGAATGGCGACGAGGTTATTTCCCTTTTCAAATTCAGTGCCGGTATAGCTGTATTGGATCTTTCCCTGGAGATAATCGGTGAAACGATAACCAAGCGCAGCGTCAACGCGCCAGGTTTCAGGACCCCATGGCCGGCGTTCGCCGTCGTCCGCGCGGACGCTGGAGAAGAGCTCCTGGTTCCAGCGCAGCGCGCCAAAAAGCTGCGGAGTGATTTTGTATTTGGCTTCCAAATAGTAGGCGAAGACGTCGGCGTTGCCGATGCGTGGGATTTCGAAGCGCGTTTCAAAAAATTCCGCCCACAACTGCAGATGATGCCAGGCAAAGGAAACATCCTGCCCGAGAACAAGCTCACGGTAGTCGCCGATATCGCGCCCGGCCGGAAGCGTCGGCTCAGCCACGGAATCGAGATACGGACCGCCGCTGGCGGAGATGCCAAAGTGCCACATCGCATCCGGATGAAAACCAAATCGTCCGCTAAAGGTGGGATTGTCGAAATTCTGTTCGGTTAAATCCCAATCGCCAGGACGCGACGCGAGCGCGGCGTTCTTTATTTCGGCAGCGTATTCGAATTTGTCGATCGTACCCGTGATAGCGAAACCGGTGGCATAACTCGGTCCCCAAATCAGCGGGAGCCGCAAATACTTGTCGGAGTAACCGTCGCCGGAGTAGGGGCCATACTCCTCGCTCGGCACATGACCCCAATATAGAAAATCGTTAACGTCCCCCGGCGCGGCGCTGTCCCAGACGGCGGTGACGTTCTCGTACGGGAGCGGCGCGTTGACAAACGGGTTCTGCCAGGAATCGTGGCGTTGGACCCAATTGCCTACGACGGTGGCGAATTTTCCGATCTGAAAGTTGATCCGCGAATTATCGAGCGGCGTGTAGCGCAGAAAATATTCATCGGCCCGTGCCTCAGCGTCTTCGTTGCTTGGATCAAAGCCGCGATCGACGCGCGCCTGGATGAAAACATAGAAGTGACTCCCGACCGAAGCGTCGAGGTAGAGGGTCAGGCGCGGATTGAAAAGAAATTCGCTCGGCGTGTAAATGAGGCCGGGGGCGGGTTGTTCGAGGAAATAAGTTTCGACATCGACCAGACCGTTCAGTTGCAGTTGGAAACGATTTTGCGGATCCCGATAGAAGAGAGCGTTATTGGCCTGCTGCAGGAAGTCGGTCGCGCGCGCGTCGAGCATAAGCGCGAAGGCGAAGACGATGCCGAGGATGAACTTGTTAGGCCGCATGGAGCAACTTGTCGATGGTGCGGCGCAGAGCATCGAGTGTGACTGGTTTGCTGAGCACGACATCGACGGCCTGGGGCTGTGCGCCGGTGACTTCGATGAGCGCCCCGAAGCCGGTAAGCATGATGACCGGAATATTTTGGTTGAGTTGTTTGATGAAACGCGCGGTCTGTTCGCCGTTCATCTCCGGCATGGCACGGTCGAGAATGACGAGATCAAATTGTTGAAGCCGGAATTTCTCGAGTGCTTCGCGTCCGCTTGCGGCGGTGGCGACCGCATGTCCGTCGCAACGCAGATAGATCGACAGTACTTCGCGCACGCGCGGCTCGTCATCGACGATGAGTACCTTTAGTTTGGATTTCGAAGCGAGGGTGGCCTCGAGCGACACCGCGGCCGCCGGCGCGCTTTCCGCCACCGGAATTCGAATGATGAAGGTCGTTCCTTTTCCGATGGTCGATTGAATTTCTAACTGCCCGCGATGGCGCTCGACGATGCCGTGCACCATGGAAAGTCCCAAGCCGGTGCCGCGCTCGCCTTTGGTGGAGAAAAACGGTTCGAGGCAGCGTTGGCGCACGCTCTCGCTCATGCCGGTGCCAGTGTCGCTGACGCGAAGCACGGCCTTGTTCTCCTCGATGGAAGTCTCGAGCGAGATACTGCCGCCTTCGGGCATGGCATCGACCGCGTTGAAGAGCAGGTTGGTCAGGACTTCACGCAAAGCCGATTCTTCGCCGGCGATCATCGGGGTCGCATTAAACGCCGTCGTGACGCGAATGGTGTGGCCGGTCGCTTGCGCCTGGTAACGCCACTTCGGTTCGGTCAGGGAAACCGCCTGCTGAACGATCTTGGCAAGATCGACAATCGGAAATTCTTCATCCGTCTCCGCCGGCCGGTAAAACTCGCGTAACCGGCTAACGACATTCGACGCGTCCTGGGCGGAGGTTCGCAACATCTCGAGACAACGCAGCGTTTCTTGGCGGTCGTCGAGCATCGCCGGATTTTTGAGCATGACTTCGGCGAAGCCGAGAATCGGCGTGAGCGTATTGTTGAAATCGTGCGCGATGCCGCTGGCCATCTGTCCGATGGCGCTGAGACGTTCCTGTTGAATCACTTGTTGCTGCGTCGCTTTGAGATCGCTCAGCGCTTTCTCGAGCTCGCGATTCACTTCGCGCAGGTCGTGCTCGGCTATCTTGCGACGGCTCAAGTTTTCCACCGAACCGGCGACAATTCGATCGACCGGCTTGGAAAGGCCTCTGGCCAGAAACGAACTGGCCGCGAATCCGCAAAACATCACGAGCAAGCCAAACGCGATGATTTTCCAGCGCAGGGCTTGTTCTTCACGGATCGATGCGGCCAGAGGATATAGACAAACTTGATAGGCGGTTTGAAGCCGCGTGTCGGGATCGAGCGCTTTGTAAAATAGAAGGTGCGGCCCGCCTTGAAGATCGACCTCCACGTGCCCAGCGCCCTGCGCCATCGCGCTGCCGACGCGCTCGACAATCTGATGTCGATCCGGCGCGTTCAGGCCGTCGATATAGAGTTGGCGATCGAGCCAAATGCCAATGTTGATCGAGGTATCCAAGTCACCTTCATCTTTTTCGAGGTGGCTAATCGGGAAGCCCAGAACGAGCGCGCCAAGATTGCGGCCTTTCCAGTCCCGGATTTTTGTCAGGACAACTTCGCGCAAAAGGCGCGGTAGATTTCCGCGGCCGAGAGCGACAAAGGCCAGGTTTTGCTCGTTGAGATCGCGCAATCCTTTTGCCATCGGTGCGAGCGCGTCATCCAGTTTTTCCTGGTCGGGTAGACCAGCCGGATGTTTGCCTGGCGGAATGATGGCGCCCGTCGCATCGAAAAAACGAAAGAACGACGCGCGCACGACGTCCGGATCCAAGTCGCCTTCATCGGACGCGGCGAAGACACCCTGCAATTCGGTGATGGCATTGCGGTAAAGATCGTCGAAATCCTTTTCTTCGAGCGCGGCTCGCAGACGAACCGAATGCGAGAGTTCGCGGCATTTCTCCGCGATCGCGCCGGAGCGTGCTTTCTGCACGGCAAGAAACGAGCGAACCTGATTTTGAAATTGCGCGTCGAGAGCTTCCTGATGAGTAGCGCGCAGATTTTTTTCCGCGAGATAAAGCGTGATGCCGGTGACGGCTGCCACCACGAGCATCATGGCAAGAAGCAATTTGCCGCGAAAGCTTAGCGCATTCGTCAGATTCAAGGTGGATGGGGGTTAGTTGTTTACCTGGCCGGAAGATCGACATGCAGACTGGTGCCGTTTTTCAGCTCGATCTGCTTTTCTCTGACATCGTTGTCGCTGATCCAGGCTCGGAGCGTATAGCGTCCAGGCGGGAGATGATCGATTCGATAGCGGCCACTGGCGTCGCTCTTTTGGAAATAGGGCGTTTCCAGGACCAAAATTGTCCCGCGCATCCGGTCGTGGATCTCGCAGTGAACGGTGACTACACCGGGCTTATCGAAAACAACTGTGGCTGGTTTCTCTTCCTTGCGGTAACGGCCGAGATCGAAGCGCTTGGTTTTGGAGTAGGAAAAAACGTTGTGATAAGTGTCGTCGAGGTTCGGAAAATCGACGGCTGTGCCGACCTGGATGGGAAGCAGCTCCGGATCGAACATTGCATTTTTCTGCGACATCTTGACCGGCGATTTCGCGGCTGAATTATCTTTGGTCGGCGATTCGCTGAGCAGGTAAACGACCGCGATCGGCGGATCGGTCGGCGCCTCCGGAACTTCGACATCCGTGCGGTAACGCTGATTCAGTGGGCGAGCCATGGTCGGCTTCGGCAAGGCAACCACGCCTTCGATGCTCGCATCGGCCCGGGCGCAGTCCGCCGGCGCCGCGAGTGCAGCAATTATAATGGTGAGGAGAAGCCCACGTTCCATGGCACCCACCTATGAGCCAGAAAAATGCCATGACAGCCGGCATTTACGGCGGGAGCGAAGGCGAGGGGAAGTTAGGCCGCCAGCAGCCGTGCCGTATCGACGGCCGCCATCGTTCCGTCGAATTTCGGGTAGAGAAATTTCGCGACCGGAGAGTTTTGTCTCGCAACCCCAATGGCGTGCGTCAGGCCGGCCTCGCGCAATAACTTAAGCGAACTTTCCAGCAGACAGGTGCCGAAACCGCGATTGCGATATTCCATCAAAATGCAGGGTCCGGGGGCGAGATGGTTGTCCGCTTCAGGATCGAGCGAGAGCGCAGCCGCACCAATGACGCGCCCGCCATGCCGCAGTGCAAGACAGGTAATCGTTGGCGAAGCGAACGCGTGATCGAGCCACGCCTGAATGGTTTGCATTGCTTCGCCGATCGTAGGGTTCCAGGTCGGATCGAGCAGAAACGACGTCGTAAAGACTTTGCGCAGCTCTTTTTCATCCTCCTTCGTGGCCGGGCTGATGTGATAATGCTCGGGCACGGGCGAATCTGCCGGAGCCAGCTCGGCCAAGTCCCACCTGAATCGCACCCAGTTAAAGTTCATTGTCGATCTTACAACGCGTGATGTTCGAAAGGTTTAACACCGCTGGTGGCCGAATGTTCTCTTCATTTGAATCCGCTGATCAAATGGCTTTGGCGGGGCAAATCTTGGAGAAGCAACCCGCAGGTTAGAGTGATTGGACGCTCTTCAACATGTCGGTGAAGGAATGGTAGAGCTCTCGATGCTGGGAAACGCCGCGACGCAGGACCGGTTTGAAATTTGCCAGGTCGGCGATGTTGATGATCAGATCGACGCTTTGCACAAACGCGCTCATGGCATCGTTGGTGGCAAATTTATGACTGAGCAGCGTCACGAAATGTTCGCGCCGTCTTGCGTCCGGCCGTTTGACCATCTCGCGCAGGATCGGGTTGGTCTGAAGCGTAGAGCCTTTGAAATTCTCGTAGATCACGACCACGTCGTAATTGTAAGTCTTGAGTTTAAGGATCACGTCCTCCTCGAACAACCCAAGGTGCACCTTGTAGGTCATGTCGATGAGCTGGGGGACAATGATCTTCTGGTACTGCTGATGATCGACGCAAACCAGGGCGGTGTTGTCGCCTAGATCGATAAATGGTGATTCGTTTTCGTGTTCCATGGCGTGGTTTAGTCGAACGCGTTGGCGGGAACGTCGAGACGCAGGCCTGAATCCAGCTCGGTGTCGATGCCGCGCGCTTTCTGGATCAAATCGATGCCGCGCGTGACGCGACCCTTGCGCGAGGCGTAAAGCTTTGCCGTCTCTTCGCTGATGAAACCATTTTCGTAAGCATTTAGAATCGACTGATCGAACGTCATCCAGCCGAACGGACTGCTGTCCTCAATGATTTCGTAGAAGCTGCGATGCTCGCCTTCGCCAAGCGCAACCGCTTCGCGCGTCCGCAGGTTGTGGCCGAGAATCTCGCAGAGCAGTTGGCGTCCACCACTTTCTTTGGGCGCGAGTCGCTGGCTGATGACGTAACGCAAGGTGTCGGCCAGCCGAATCCGGAGTTGCTTCTCTTCACCAAGCGAAAACAGACCAAGGATACGGTTGATTGACTGGCCAGCATCGACTGTGTGGAGCGTGCTCAAAACGAGATGGCCGGTCTCAGCCGCCATCAAAGCGACCTCGACGGTGGCGCGATCGCGCATTTCACCGACCAAAATTACTTTCGGGGCCTGACGCAGCGCGGCGCGGAGTCCGGTTGGATAATTATTGAAATCGTGGCCGAGCTCGCGCTGATTGAAGGTGGCCTTGAGTTTCGGGTGAACGAATTCAATCGGGTCCTCGAGCGTGATGACGTGGACGGCCTGGGTCTCATTGATCTCGTGGAGAATGCCAGCCAGCGTGGTCGTTTTTCCGCTGCCGGTGGCGCCGGTCACCAAAACCAGTCCGGTTTTTTCTTTCGCCACTTCACGGAGGATTTGCGGGAGGCCGAGTGATTCGATGGTCGGAACTCGTCCTTCGAGCTTTCGTAAAACGACGGAGATATGGCCCTGTTGCCGAAAAATGCTAACGCGAAAACGCGCCTCATCGGCCAATGAATAACTCAAATCGCACGACCCGGCGGTGAGATAATCGTAAATCAAACGACGATTGCCCTGCATGAGGGTGAGCGCGATCTGTTCGGTTTGATAGGGGGTCAGCGCTTCAATCGGTGGATCAACATACACCGGTTTGAGCACGCCAAAATCCTCGACCTGCAACGGGTAACCGACGGAAAAATTGAGGTCGGAGATGCCGTCGTAGGTCTTCAGCATCGCCGCGAGGATCTTATCGAGATCGGGTGTTCGCATGAGCTTATTCTTCGGTGGCGTCCGCGGGCGGCTCCTTCAGGAATTGCCGGAACTTTTTCTTGTCGATCGCCTTGTCGTAAGCCTCTTCCGGGCTGATGCGCATGTGGCGCAAAAGATCCATGATGGCGTCGTCGAGCGGCTGATTACCTTTTTTCTTACCGACCTGGATCATGCCGGGGATCTGGTGAGTTTTTCCTTCGCGGACGAGGTTGGCGATGGCGGTATCGACCACCAGAATCTCCAGCGCCGCGACGCGCCCCGGTTTGTCGATCGTTTTAAATAGATTTTGTGCGATCACACCTTTGAGGGATTCGGACAGAGTCGTACGAATCTGGTTTTGTTGATGCGTGGGGAATACGTCGATAATTCGATCGACTGCCTTTGGCGCACTCGAAGTATGCAAGGTTCCAAAGACCAGGTGACCGGTAGCCGCAGCCGTCAGCGCCAGCTCGATCGTTTCCAAGTCGCGCATTTCGCCCACGAGCAGGATGTCCGGATCTTCACGCAAAGCGCCGCGCAACGCGGCCGCGAAAGAACGCGTGTGCACGCCCACTTCGCGGTGCTGCACGAGACAGTTTTGACTGCGATGGACGAACTCGATCGGATCTTCGACGGTAATGATGTGGTCCTGCCGTTGCAGGTTCGCGTAATCCATCATCGCGGCCAGCGTGGTTGATTTACCCGAACCAGTCGGGCCGGTTACCAGAACCAGGCCTTTCTTGAGCAGCGGAAACTTTTTCAGGACTGGCGGCAACCCAAGCTGTTCTACCGTCAGAACCGTGGAAGGAATCAAACGGAACACAGCGGAGATGCCGTATTTTTGCTGAAAGAAATTTGCACGGTAACGCGCGACTCCGGGCACTTCGTAGCCGAAGTCGACGTCCAAACTTTCTTCGAACACTTTGATTTTGCCCTCGGGCGCGATCTCGTAAACCATCGCCTTGAGCTCATCGTTTTGGAGCGGCGGAAAATCGACCCGGACCAGGTCGCCGTTGATGCGGAGCATCGGTGGATTGTTCGTGGACAGGTGGAGGTCCGAGGCTTTTTGCTCGGCCATCAGTTTGAAAAAAGCGTCAATGCGAGCCATGGGCGACCTGCCCATGGAGAAGCTAAATCGATGCCAGAGCCCGAAGTTTAGCCTCGCTTAGGCTAATGTCTGCCTGGCGGCGTCGAGCGCCGAGCGCACCTGCGCCAGCAATTTCTCGCTCGTATACGGTTTCGGGATGAAACCGCGCAAACCCTGGGTGAGCATCGAGCTGATCTTGCTTTGCTCGGCAAAACCGCTGCTCAGGACGACGTTGACGTTGGGATTGAGAGCTTTGAGTTCGTCGAAGACCGCGTCGCCATCCATCACCGGCAGGAAAAAATCGAGAATCACCAGCCCGATTTGTTTGCCGATCCGTTCGTAAATTTTCAGCGCATCAAAACCGTCGTGCGCCAGAATCACTTTGTAACCCTCATCCGCCAGCATTTCCGACGCGAGATCGGCCACCTCGACCTCATCTTCAATCAAGAGAATGAGTTCGCGGTTACCTTTGCTGTTCTTGACCTTGATGTCGTCGGGGATTGCGAAGGAACTGCTCGGCGCGTTCCTGCCGGATTTCGTTTTCGGTTTCTCTTCTACCGCGACCGTTGCTTTTCCACTGAGCGCAGGCGCTGCCGCGCTTTTCGTGGGTGGGGGAAGAACGGTGAAAGGTGTGTAGGGCGAAGCGGGAGCTTTTGCCATCTTGGTCGTTGTCGCCAGGATCTTCGACGTGATCCGGTCGAAAAGTGCCTGGGTGGTCTTCGCCGCCAGGTCGACTCGCTCTCCGAGCAGATCGATATAATTGTGTTCGCCTTTGTGGCGCCGAGCCAGGTCGGAATAGCGCGAGATCTGCATCAGGATCGAGTTGAGCTCGGTGGAAGTCGTGGCGATCCACTTCAGGTCTTCGTGTTCCAGCATAGATTTCGGTTTCCTAATCACTGTCGTCCAAACACGCCCACCAAACGCAACCGAGCACTGCAACAAAGGCAATCGCGAATGAACCGACAGTCAGCATAAACAAGGGCTTTGCTAAATCAGCACAGCCCGTGCCGTGCCCTTGCCAGAGCGTTAATCGTAATTTCATTGCTCAACACCCCATTTTCTTTCTCCCGACCGTGGGACTGGAAACTTGTTCAGGTCAGGAATATCGACCTAACGATCCCCGATTATGTCGAATGAAAGATCGACAACGACGATTCGGTATTGATTCGCTATTTGCCGAGCGCGTTACGCAATTCGGTCTTGGCCGAATCGACCTCTCGCGTGCTTGCACGACAGAGCAAGAGTGCGCGCAGCTTCTCGCCCTGAAAATAGCGGATGACGAACTTTTTCTTCGCGTAAGTACCCTTTAAGTCGATCCGGGTCGGCGGAGCGCTGAAGTCGCCGACAAAATCCCAACGCAGATCGAACATCTCCGTCCAAAAATACGGTATCTGTTCGTAGCGAATTCGTTTTTTCCCGGTCATGTTTGCGCCCGCGATCAAACCTTGCGCGCGTGCATTTTCCCAATGCGTCTGGCGCCGCACTCCGCCCATCACGCGATCGGGATAAAAGGCGAGGTCGCCGACCGCGTAAATTCCCTTTTCCTCCGTCTCCAAATATTCCGTCACCGGCGATCCATGTGGTCCGGAGAGAGGCGTATTTCGAACAAGATCGAGATTCGGTTCCGCGCCGCACGCCACCACGGCCAGGCCCGCCGGCACGCGATTGCCGCTCTTCGTCTGGATATTGCGAAGGACCGTTTTTCCTTCAAAGCCATTCAAGCTTTCTCCCATCAACATGGTCACGCCATGCTTCGCGAAATAATCCGTCAGCCAGGTCCCCAGCTGCGGATCGACATAGCGATTCAACAAATAAGCATTCCGGTGCATCATGCTCACCTTCAACTTCATCAACCGCAGACTCGCAGCCGCTTCGCACGCCAGTAATCCGCCGCCCACCACCATCACCGTCTTTTCCACGTCGGCCATTTCGCGCAGCGCGAAGGCGTCGCGGATCGTGCGCAGATAAATGACGTTGCCAAGTCCCACGCCCGCCACTGGCGGCCGGACCGGGCGGCTGCCCGTAGCCAGGCATGCTTTGTTGAACTCGATGCTTTCGCCGTTGCCGAGCACTGCCAGGCGCCGGTCGATATTGAATTGGGTAACGATCGTATCAAACCGGGTCTCGATCTTATGCGCCTTAAACCAGCGTTCATCGAACTCGATGATCTTTTTCAGCGGCACGTTTTTTTCGCGCAGAAAACTTTTCGATAACAACCACCGCTTGTACGGCGGAAAAGCCTCCGCGCCGACCAGCGTGACTGAGCCGCGTTTATCGTGTTTGCGGATGCCTTCGCAGGCGCTGGCTCCGGCAATTCCGGTGCCGACAATGAGATAATCACGCTGAATCATAGAAGATTTGACGATAGAGAATCGATTCGCGGGCTGGCGAGGGAAAAATTTCGCCGCCGATCTTATTGTAGCTGCCGCCGTCTCTGGCTGCAGAATCGAAAATCACAACACGGCGCGACAAATAATCACGGACGCAATCACGCCCGTCAGATCGGCCAGCAACCCGGCCGGGATCGCGTGCCGGGTTTGTTTTACGCCAACGGCGCCGAAATAGACTGCCACCACATAAAACGTTGTCTCGGTGCTGCCGTAGATCGTGGCCGCCATCAAACTCACGATATTGTCCGGGCCCAACCGATGAACCACATCGGTCAATAGTGCGAGCGTCGCGCTTCCGCTTAGCGGACGCATCAACGCGAGCGGAACGAGATCGGTCGGAAAATGAAGCGGCGTCAAAATTGGGCTTAAGGCGCGCGTCAACAAATCGATGCCGCCGGCGCCTTTGAACATCCCGATCGCGACCAGCATCGTCACCAGGAATGGAATGATTTTCAGGATCACGCCGAACCCTTCCTTCGCCCCTTCGACGAACTCGTCATAAACCTTCACTCCCCGGGCCGCGGCGTAGAGCGGGAAAAAACTCAGCAAAAATGGAATCGCCAGGATCGACAATGCGTTCACCGCGCGCACAAAGATCGGCTGGTTCGCCACATCCGCCGGCACCGGCAACCGGAAAAGTCCCGGTGTCACCATCCGCAGAAAAAAGGTGATAAAAAAAACCGCGAGCACGATCAACGCGAATGACCCCCATCGCGCAGGACGCGCGGCTGGCGGTTGTGAAAGCGCTTCATCATCGAACACACCGTGTGCCGGCGGCGCCTCCTGCGATTTTCTTTCCTCGACTGGAACCGGATCGCGCTTCGGCTGAAAGATCGGCCACTTCTCGAAAGTCTTTGCCGAGATCACCGCGACCGTCGCTGCGCAAAGCGTGGCCAGAAGCGCCGTCCCGACAATCGCGGTCGGCCTTGAAGATCCGGACGCCGCCAGAATCGCGATCGCGGTGGCGGGGACCAACTGCACTGAACTCGTGTTGATCGCCAGGAAAGTGCACATCGCGTTGGACGCGACGCCGGGCCGCGGGTTGAGCGTTTCGAGATCGCGCATTGCGCGCAAACCGAGCGGCGTCGCGGCATTACCCAGACCGAGCATGTTGGCCGCCATATTCATCAACATCGAACCCATCGCCGGATGATCGTGCGGCACATCGGGAAAAAGGCGCTGCATCAACGGGCGCAAACTCCGCGCGATTCGCTGCACCAAGCCCGCGCGCTCGGCCAATCGCATCACGCCAAGCCACACCGCCATGATCCCGATCAACCCCAGCGCGATCGTCACCGCCGTCTTCGCGCCGTCGAGCGCACCGTTCGTTACATCCTTTAAATGATCGTTCCAGCCGCCGATCGCGACCGCGAGCAGAACGAGCGCAAGCCAAATGTAATTCAGCACGGGATTGTTTTTAACTGGAGTCGTTGAGCGCGAAAAGCGGAATCAACAAGCCGCTCGTCCCATGGTTATATGGATTACACAGGAAAATTCTGTATAAACTAGTTAGATGGTGAATGGACGCCGTTTGCTTTTAGTTTTTTTATTCGTGCTGATGGGCTGCGCTGCTCCGTCCGGTGGGCTCATGCTCAACCCTGCCGAAGCGACACGCCTTGCCGATTCGAAGGCGCAATCTTCAGGGTACGATCTCCGCCAGTACGATCGAGCACCGGCTGCATATGATACTAGCGACAAGTCGTGGTGGGTAAACTATCGGCGCAAGACCGAAAAATATACTCAGTTCAGCGTGCACGTTGAGGACAAGTCAAAGAAAACCTGGCTGGTTCTTCCTTGAAGCACGCTAAACATCTAGCAAACCGCTCGCCGACTAGCTTGTTGTCGATCCTTCCAACAAGTTCGCTGCGAGCTTGAGTGCCGATTCGCCTTTGCCTCCTAGCATCCGTGCGATTTCTTCACGTCGCGCTTTGCCGTTGACTTCGCGCAGTTGCGAGTGAGTGCGGCCGGCGACGACTTCTTTCGTCACGACAAAATGGGTCGAGGCTACTGCTGCCACTGGTGCGAGGTGAGTGATGCAAACGACCTGATGCTCTTTGCCCAGTGTTTGCATTTTCGCTCCGATCGCGTGCCCGATTTCTCCGCCGACGTTGGTGTCAATCTCGTCAAAGACCAAGAGCGGAATGGCATCCTGCGCGGCCAATGCGGATTTGATCGCGAGCATTAAACGCGAAATCTCGCCGCTCGAGGCAATGCTCCGCAACGGTTTCAACGGCTCGCCCGGGTTTGGCGAGAAAAGCAACTCGACGGAGTCGAAACCATTTGCACGCGGTTCTTCGAGTGGTGTCAACTGGGCTTCGAACTCCGATTGGCGAAAACCGAGGTCGCGCAGATTGCGCCGGATGTTTTCGGAAAGCTTCGGGGCGGCTTTCGCTCGAAGTTTTCGCAGCGCTTCGCCGCTCTTATTCAAGCTCGCTCGGACCTTTTCGATCTCAGCTGTCAGTCGCTCCAATTCAACATCGCGACCTTCGATTTTTTGCAAGCGCTCTTCCGCGCGTTTCCCAAACTCGATTACATCGACAATCGTCGCCCCGTATTTGCGTTTCAAAGTCTCGAAGAGCGAAACGCGCTGTTCGAGCGCAGCCAGTTGCGCCGGGTCGAGATCGAGTTTCTCGGCATAGTTAGCGAGCGATCGCGCGATCTCGGAAAGTTCGACGACTGCCGTTTCGTGGCCGGCGGCGAACTGCGAAATGGAATTGTCGATCTTTTCCAGCTCGCGCAGGAGCCGTTGCGTTTCGGCCAGTTGTGAGAGGACTGAGTTATCTGCTTCTGCCAGGCGCTGTGAGATTCCGGAGGCGAGTTCAATCAGACGCTTGCTGTTGCTCGCGAGTTTGTAGCGCGAACTGATCTCGTCCTCGTCGCCCTCAACCAATTTCGCGGACGTGATCTCGTTGATCTGATGGCGAAGCAGATCGAGCTCCTGTTCGCGCGCCGTCTCGGCGGTATTGAGCGCGGCGTGTTCGGCCGTGAGCGATTGCAATTGCGCGAAATGTTTTCGGTATTCGCTTAGCGTTTCCTCGGCGCGCGCGAAACTGTCGAGCAGCGCCAGCTGTTTATCTGGCGAAAGGAGCGACTGGTGATCATGCGGTCCGTGAAGATCGACCAGTTCGTCGCCGAGGTTTTTCAAGATCGACAATGTCGTGGGCGAGCCGTTGATGAACTGGCGATTTGTTCCGCTGACCGAGAGCGTGCGCTTAATAATAAGGTCCTCTCCCGAAGGCTCGACGCCGGCTTCGATAAGTTGCGGATTGAGTTTGGCCAATTCGTCGCCGCTAAAAACTGCTTCGACTGCGCATAAATCAGCCCCCGTCCGGATGAGCGATTTGTCCGCGCGTTCTCCGAGGAGCAACTGGAGCGCGCCGATGATGATCGATTTGCCCGCACCGGTTTCACCCGTCACCGCCACGAAGCCGGGCTTGATCTGCCACTCCAGGTCCTCGACGAGGGCCAGATTTTTGATCCGCAGCAGATTGAGAACGACAGGCATTTCGAAAGGTTGAGGGATGAGGGATGAAGGATGAAGGTTGCGGCCTTCGAAGCATGCCAACTCAAGCCGGAACCCTCAACTCCGAAAGCCTTCGCGAGCAAGGCTCTCAACTCACGCTCACGTTCCTGGGCACCGGGACTTCGCAGGGCGTGCCGATGATTGGTTGCGACTGCGAAGTATGTCGATCTTCCGACCCGCGGGATAAACGTTTGCGGTCGTCGGTTTACATCGAAACCCCGGAGACGTCGTTCGTGGTCGATACCGGGACCGATTTCCGAACGCAAGCGTTGCGCGAAAACATTCGTCGAGTTGACGCCGTCGTTTTCACGCACTCGCACACCGACCACATCATGGGCTTCGACGATCTTCGCCGATTTTCGCACGCGCGCGGGTCGATGCCGGTCTATGCCTCAGCCGAAACAATGCGCGATCTCGAGCGCGTGTTTCAGTTCGCGTTCAAGGCGGCAAAGCCCATTCCCTATTATTTGAAACCGGAACCGCATGTGATCGATGGGCCGTTCAAACTCGGATCGACCACGATTACGCCACTGCCGGTGCCGCACGGCGAATCGCTCGTGAACGGTTATCTATTTTCGCGCGACGGCGAAAAACTCGTCGCTTATCTGAGCGATTGCAGCGCCGTGCCTGATGAAGTCGCAAACGCGATTGTCGATGTTCGCGCGTTGATCATCGACGCGCTCCGGCACAAACCGCATCCGACGCATTTGAGTGTCAATCAAGCGCTCGAAGTCGCGGCGCGAGTGCGCGCACAGAAAACTTACTTTACTCACATCGCCCACGAGTTGCCGCAAGCGGCCGAATCGCAGCTTCCCGCCGGCACCCACATCGCGTATGACGGGCTCAAACTTCGCTTCTGAATGAATTGTCGATCTTATCTCGCCTGCCGAGCCGTAGCTCTGCGAAGGCTGGTGCTCGTAATCGTGCTCGTAATCGTAATCGGTGCGCGTGCCGCCGAGCAGCCGCTCGCTCCGTCGACCATTGTCGTCTACAACGAAGCTGTTCCTGAATCGGTCCAGCTCGCCAAATTCTACGCGCAACAACGCGGCATCGCGCGCGATCATCTCGTTGGCCTGACCTGTTCGACCGAGGAAGAAATCAGCCGCGAAGATTACGATGCGAACATCGCCGGCCCATTGCGCGAGATTTTCAAAAACCGCCATTGGTGGACGATGCATGAAACGCCCGAGGGCAAAGAAGTTGTTACGGCGACCGCGATCCGTTTCGTCGCCGTGATCAAAGGCGTTCCGTTGAAGGTTCGTCCAAGCTCGACGCCGGATCCAGAGGAGCCCGCCGGGACGGGATCGATCGGGAGCCGCAACGAGGCGTGCGTCGATTCGGAGCTGGCGATGCTGGCGGCGTTCTCTCACCACATCTCCGGCGCCGTGCCCAATCCCTATTTTCAAAGCTACAAAGCGATCGGTGAATTCGAAAACACGATCCTGATGCTCGTTTGTCGTCTCGACGGGCCCACCGCTGCGACGGTGCGCCGCATGATTACCGATGCAATCGCAGTGGAAAAAACTGGATTGTGGGGCAGGGCCTATGTCGATAGTTCACATCACGCTGCGCCCGGAGCCGAGGTCGGCGATCGATGGTTGGATGAAGTTCGGCAGCAGCTTAATCGTGTCGGCATCCCTGTGATTTACGAGGATACGCCGAACGTATTTCCCGATGGTTACCCCATGACCGATTGCGCTCTTTATTATGGATGGTATGCCGGCGGGGCGGCCGGACCGTTCGCGCAACCGGACTTTCGTTTTGTTCCCGGTGCGGTTGCCATTCACATCCATTCCTTCAGCGCCGGCACATTACGCGATCCGAACGCGAACTGGGTCGCGCCGTTTATCACGCACGGCGCTGCCGCCAGCATCGGCAATGTTTATGAGCCGTTCCTGCAATTGACTGCACATCTCGATGTTTTTAACGATCGGTTACTGCACGGCTTCACGTTTGCCGAGAGCGCCTACATGTCCGTCCAGGCGCTTTCGTGGATGTCGGTCATGGTCGGAGACCCGCTCTACCGGCCTTATGCTTCCTGGTTGCAAATCGATACGTCGCGCGATTCGCCCAAGGCCGCGAACAACTGGCGGATGTATCACGAGTTCGCCGTGAAGTATTTTCCGAATTCGTCCGCGCAATACCGGCAGATGGCGCGCCAGGCCGCTTCGCGCGCGCGCAATTGTCCGATGCTGGAAGACATCGGTGGGATGGAAGCGCGCGACGGAAATCTGGCTTCGGCCACGAGTTATTTCTCCCAAGCTCGCGCCTGCTACACGACACGCGATGATATTCTTCGCGTCGTGCTCGAGGAATCCGATGCTTTGATTCGGCAAAATAAATCGAAGCGCGCGCTCGATCTCGTCCGCAGCGTCTTGCGCATTGTCACCGGTGCGCCTTCCGAACCACTTCTTCGCCGCATCGAACAGAACTTGAGCGGGGCCCCGCCGGCTCAGCCGCCGAAGCGACCCTAGCCTCAGCGAATTATACCGCGCTCACGCAAATCGGGTCATCCCGAGCAGAGCGAGGGACCTCACAAAAGCTGAAGGATCACGCATGCGACGATTGGAAATCCGCGCTTCGATTGTGAGGTCCTTCGCTGCCGCTCAGGATGACAATCGCGCTCAGCGGATTATTCCGCGGTCGCTTTGTTCGATGAATTCTATAATCTGTGTGACTTCTTCGCTGGCCGGCAATTCTTTCCGCACCGCTTCCACTGCCTGGCGCGTGTTGTATTTGGATCGATAGATCAATCGAAAAGCTTCCTTGATCAGCTTCACGCTTTCCGGCGGAAAGTTCTTTCGTTCCAACCCAACCAGATTAACGCCGCGAATTTCGGCCGGGTTTCCGTCTGCGATCATGAATGGCGGAACGTCTTGTACGATCTTCGAACATCCGCCGGTGATCGCGTAACGGCCGATGCGGCAGAACTGATGCACCGCCGTTAGCCCGCCCATGACGGCGTGGTCGCCAACTTGGACGTGGCCGGCCAGAGTTCCGTTATTCGAAAACACGACGTCATCGCCGACCGTGCAATCGTGTCCGATATGACTGTAGGCCAGAAAATTCCCGCGATTGCCAACGCGCGTTTTCCCCTCACTCATCGTGCTGCGATTTACGGTAACGAATTCGCGAAACACGTTTTCATTGCCAATTTCCAGATAGGTCGGCTCACCTTGATATTTCAGGTCCTGCGTTTGCTGGCCGATTGAGCAATAGGCATAAAACTTATTGCCTGAGCCCGCGCGCATCGGTCCCGCGAGCGTGACATGATGTTGCAGCCAGCAGTTTTCTCCAATGACGACGTCAGGCCCAATCACGCAATACGGCCCGACCGTTGTCCCGGCCCCGATCTTCGCTCCTTCATCGACAATCGCCGTCGAATGAATCTGTTCGCTCATTTATCGAGGAACGTGAACATCAACTCGCCTTCCGAAACGACGGCATCGTTCACCACGCAATAACATTTTGCTTTCGCCAAACGCTGTCCGCGCGATTTCGTCAACTCGGCGTGAATGAACAGCGTGTCGCCGGGGAAGACCGGTTTGCGAAACTTCACATCGTCTGCACTCATGAAATAGCCGACCCGGCTCGATGTTTGCGCGAGTTTGAAAAGAAGAATGCTCGCCACCTGTGCCATGGCTTCGACCTGCATCACGCCCGGCATGACTGGATGGCCGGGGAAATGCCCCTGGAAAAACGGCTCGTTGATCGTCACCGTCTTCATCCCGATGCATTTCGTATCGCCTTCAAATCCGAGAATGCGATCGACCATCAGGAATGGATAACGATGCGGCAGGATTTTCATGATCTCGTCCGCGGCGATACCGCCTTCGCCGGGTGGCAACGGCTTTGGGGACGCTAACGCGCTGCGTCGCGTTTGTTCGCGCGCCAGCATCCGCGCCAATTCTGCATTTGCGCCATGTCCCGGCTTCACCGCGATGATGTGGCCGCGAACACGCGAGCCGACCAACGCAAGATCGCCAATGATATCGAGAATTTTGTGCCTGACGAATTCGTCCGGAAATCGCAGCGGCTCCTTGCTCAAGACGGCTTCGCCGCGCACGACGATGGCATTTTCCAGGCTGCCGCCTTTGATCAGGTTCTTCTCCATCAATGACTCAACGTCTTCGTAGTAAACGAACGTGCGCGCGGGCGCGATCTCGCGCTCGAAAATCGCCGGCGTCACTTCCATCGACAAAAACTGCGTAAAACGATTGTTCGGTCCAGCCTGCGTGCAGGAGATGCGGAACTTGTCGTCCGGAAGCAAAACCAGGAGCGCGCCGGTTTTTGATTCGATATGCATCGGCTCGCGCACATCGAAAAATTTCCGCGCCG
>Ga0209526_10000009_pt1 | contig 125450 bp, 122 predicted proteins | sample JacPinW_OM2H0_M1_FD_188566 | JGI IMG/M metagenome (GOLD analysis project Ga0209526, IMG submission 188566) | Forest soil microbial communities from Algoma, Ontario, Canada - Jack Pine, Ontario site 1_JW_OM2H0_M1 (SPAdes) (version 2) | ecosystem: Environmental > Terrestrial > Soil > Boreal... | reverse complement strand
GGATGCGCTAAATTGCTCGCCCGCTTGAGCCAATAGTCGGCAATTACGCACGCCACGCTCAGTAACACGACAATCCAAAATGGGATCGAACTACGCACCTTTAAGGTCGGTTACTCCACGAAGCAGGTGGATGGTCTGTCCGAATGTCGCGGCCCACTCATGGACGACTAAGGGAAGAGAAAGCATGACTTCCTGAACCAAAGCAACAATCGTGCTACTTTCGTCGAAGCCCGAAGCTAATTCACTGAGAGCAAAGCTCCTATGGCAGGACGCCGCGCTGCGGCGTCCGCGGACATCGCAGCGCGGCGCTAGCTCTTCTTAGATTTTAGGGCGGAGCGGACCTTCAGTCGGAGCGCGTTCAGTCGAATGAAGCCGGTGGCGTCGCTTTGATCGTATGTCGATCTTGCACCTTCCATGGTCGCAATCTGCGGATCGTAGAGACTCTTCGGGCTCTTGCGGCCGGCGACGATGATATTGCCTTTGTAAAGTTTTAGCCTGACGACGCCGGTAACGTCGCGTTGTGTTTCGGTGACGAGTGCTTGCAACGCTTCGCGCTCCGGGGAAAACCAGAAGCCATTGTAAACGAGCGACGCGTATTTCGGAATCAAACTGTCGCGAAGGTGCATCACTTCGCGATCCATCGTCAGCGTCTCCATTTGGCGATGCCCGAAATGAAGAATCGCGCCGCCGGGAGTCTCATAAACGCCACGGCCTTTCATTCCGACAAAACGATTTTCAACGATGTCGATCCGGCCAATGCCGTGCTTGCCGCCGAGTTCGTTGAGCGTTTGCATCACGCCGAGTGGCGAAAGTTTTTTGCCGTTCACCTCCACGCAATTGCCGGCTTCGAACGTAAGATCGACATGTTCCGGTTCGTTAGGCGCGTCTTCCGGCGCAACACTTAGTTTGTACATGTCGCGCATTTCTTTTGAACTAGCGTCAAACCACGGATCCTCGAGCACGCCGCTTTCGAAACTGATATGGAGAAGATTGCGATCAGTCGAGTACGGTTTCTCCGCGCTCGCTTCGACCGGAATTTTGTTCGCCTTGGCGAACGCGATCATTTCTTTGCGGCCGGGGAACTGTTTGCGAAATCTTTCTTCGCGCCACGGCGCGATCACCTGCAACTCCGGCGCCAGCGCCGCTGCGGTCAGTTCAAAACGAACCTGATCGTTCCCCTTCCCGGTTGCGCCATGCGCGATCGCATCCGCTTTTTCGGCGCGGGCGATCTCGACCATTCGTTTGGCGATGAGGGGACGCGCGATGCTGGTGCCGAGAAAATATTGGTTCTCGTAAATCGCGCCGGCCTGGAACATCGGGAAAATAAAATCGCGCGCGAACATTTCTCGCAGATCCTCGATAACGCATTTCCATGCGCCGGTCTTCAGCGCTTTCGCTTCGAGTCCGTCGAGCTCTTCTTCCTGACCGATGTCGGCGCAGAACGCTATAATCTCGGCGTCGTAATTATCTTTGAGCCAGCGAAGGATGATCGACGTGTCGAGTCCGCCTGAATATGCGAGGACGATTTTCACAAGATCGACAAATCAATCGCCGAAAGAAATTTCGACGTCGCGCGCGGTCTGCACCATCTCGCCATTGGGTGGAACCAACCGCAAACGATTGACCGCTTCGGCGATCGGAACGTGGTGCGCCTGATAATTTTGATAGCTGACCATCGACCCGAAATGTCCTTCGTTCGCCAGTTGCACTGCTTTGACGCCGAAGCGCGTGCCGAGAATGCGATCGAGTGTGGTCGGCGCACCGCCGCGTTGTAAATGTCCGAGCACACACGAGCGCGTTTCTTTGCCGGTGCGTTTGGCGATTTCGCGCGCGACCAGGTCGCCGATTCCACCCAGTCGAAATTCACCGCCTTCCATGTCGCGTTTCACCTGTTGTCCGTCTTTTGGTTTCGCACCTTCGGCAACGACGACAAGCGAACTGAGATTGCCAGCCGCGTCGCGTTGCTTGATGGCGTCGGCAATCCTGTCGTAATCGAACGGGATTTCCGGGATCAAAATTACGTCGGCGCCGCCGGCGATGCCGCCATGCAGCGCAATCCATCCCGCGTGCCGGCCCATTACTTCCACCACCATCACGCGCTTGTGACTCGTGGCCGTCGTGTGCAACCGGTCGAGAGCATCCATCACGGTTGCGACGGCGGAGTCGAATCCGAAGGTCATGGCTGTAGCTTCGAGATCGTTGTCGATCGTTTTCGGTACGCCGATACAATTAATACCGGCTTCCTGCAATTGGAGCGCAGTCACCATCGAGCCGTCGCCGCCAACGATGATGAGCGCTTTGACGTTGAGTTCATCGAGAACGTTTCGCGCTTGCTCGATGACATCGGACGCAACCACAGCGCGATCGCCCGCGCCAACCTTGGCGACGAAATGTCCGCGATTTGTCGTGCCAATGATGGTGCCGCCGAGCGCCATGATTCCATTCGTGCTCTTGCGATCGAGGATGACATGATTGCCGGGAGGCAAAAGTCCTTCAAACCCGTCGCGAAAGCCTACGACTTCCCACCCGAGTTTTTCCGCCGCCAGGACGACTCCGCGCAGCACAGCATTCAACCCGGGACAATCACCGCCGCTCGTAAGAATGCCGATGCGCGGCTTCGTCTCCTGCATGGAGACAATCAAAGCACTTTTTGTGGATCGACAAGTCGGCCTCCGACAACCCACGAATCGTAAAGTTGCCAGCCGCGATTAACCAGGCCCAGGCCTTCTCCAAATCGGTTGGTGCTCCCGAGGAGAACAATGATGAGGTGCCGCGGATAAACGCTGGTGTATTGACCATTTTGCACGACTTCGGGGTCGCGGTTCGCTGAGAGAATCAGGCAATCGCCGGCCCGCGCGGTCCGGCCCGTTTTCACGCCGTCGATTCCGTGGGTGCCGACAAGCTCGTTCGTGTTGCGCAGAAGATACGCGCGCTTCTTGCCGCCACTTTGAAATTCGATCTGGCGCTCTTTTTGCGAAACATAAAAACGGAACGACGCCCTGTTCATGGCAGCTCTGGCGAGACGCGCCATGTCTTCCGCGCTGGAATAAGGCGTCGGTTTCACCGTCTTATCATCGACACCGTGCGGATTGACGAAATGGGTCTTTTCCATTTTGAGCTGCTTAGCCAGCGCGTTCATTTGACCCACGAACAATTCCATTGGTCCCGTTTTCTTTTGGCCGCCGGAAGCTGATGGAACGATCGTTTGGAGTGTCGATCCAACGTGTGCCGCCAGCGTGAACGCCGAGATGTTGTCCGATTGGACGAGCGCGGCGTAAAGCAAATCGCGCAGGGAAACGTTGTCGCCCGGTTGAAAACCGATGTTGTTTTCAACAGCGTTAACGAACGCAGCCGGCGGAATGCTGACGACCTGATTGAGATTACCCCCGTGATGTTCCGCCCAATCCAATACCACCATTGCGGTCGCGATCTTGGTTAAACTGCCGACCTGGCGTTTCTGCTTCGATTCGTGCTCCTCGAATATATGTCCGGTCCGTGCATCGACGATGATGAAACTTTGCGCCGCGCTGGCAGAACGGACACCGCTTGCTAAAAGCGCAAGCGCGCAGCAAAGAGTGAAAAAGCGATGCGAAAACATTCCGGCGGCGTGAAACCGCAGACCTTAATCGGTGCCCTCTGATTGGCAACACCAATCAACGCCCGACACGCATCGTATCGCGATTGCGACCGTTACTGCAGCACTGGTGAGCTGCGAGCCGCGTAGCGATACGGATTTGTGCTTAGCGTTATGTAAACGCGCTCGGCCGCGTTACGCAGGTCGAAGTGCGATGCTCTACCCATCCCGGCAGCTCGAAGAGTCCCCAGTTTTCCCTGGGCACCGCTTCCGCCCGCCATATCGAATTCGTAAACGACGCAACCTTTATCAACGTCCGTGATCTTTACGTGCAGCGCCAGATAGGAGCGGCCTGCACCAAAGTTTCCGAAGAAGAAACGGCCGGCCGGACTTCCGCCATCGACCGCCGTAAAATTACCTTCCACCAGCCAGCCGAGACGCGGCGCCTCGTTGTCTTTCAAAATGCGCGCCGGCGCGATCCTTTCGAGTTCTTCCTTCAAATTTTCCGCGAATTCAACCGGAGTCAGGGCCTTGCGAATCGGCATTTCGCCGTCGCTCGAGGCTAAGTCTCCTTGAAACACGGCGTTGTCGATGCAAAACGGACGAATGTAAATTGCGCGCGGATTGCTCGCCCCTACTCCGCACGTAATCATGCGCACACCGATGGTGGAGCCAAAGTCTTTCGTATCGATCGGCGCCGCGGAGCTACCACCACACGTGGCAACGTCGGTCTTGGTGACATACATGTCTGCGCAGGAGCAGAGAAGGATGCTGGAAGCAATGACGAGGAAGGATTTCATAATATGTAATGCTGACCGCACTGGCCCGGTTTTATCTGGACAAGGACAAATCGTGCGCTTTGTGATGCAACTCTCATGCCGTTCGCAGGGGAAAAACGAGCCGGCGAAATCGGTGCCCGCCCCGAATCAGCTCGACTCTTGCGGATCGCGGGCGCGATCTACCAGCACCCGAATGACAAAGTAGGTTATGAGCGCGGACGGTATGGCCAGAAAAAGCGAGCCTACCAGCGCCGGCCAGATCACACGTGAAAAGACGTGCCAGTGAAGGTAATCACTGAATCCCAGGTGGCCGAAGCGTATCCGTTGCGATGCCGGCCGATGCAAGGCCCAACAGCCGAGTTTGTATTCGGCGAAATAAATCGCCGGCATGGCGAAGATCAACACGTCATGAAGCGTCACCGCGATCGCGGCCGCGATCTTGTTGCAACGAAAAATCCAGGCGAACGCGATCGAGAGCAATGTCTTGAGGCTGTAAAGCGGCGTGAATCCGAAAAAAATTCCAATCGCGGAGCCGAGCGCGATCGAGTGCGGCGTGTCCGCGATCGTCATCAATGTCATGTGATGTTCCCGCAGCCATTGCTTGGCCTGCGCCAGCGATCGCGGCAAGCGCGGCCCATAGCGGTATCGGGCCGTGGACGATGGTTCCTGCACGGCCGACATCTTAGCTCAAAACAATTCCGGCGTCTGCGGCGGACCGGCAGCCACGAACTGCCCGAGCGCGGCACGCAAACGAGCCGCCGCTCGCGGTGCGTAGTCGAGTGCGTTGTTATTGAAAATTACGTGCACGTCTCGCGCTTGTTTCGCCAGTTTTTTGCTCCGCTCCGCGACTTCCTCGATCTCCTGCGCGCTGTAATCGTAATTGAAACGCGCCGCTACCGTCTTTCCCGTGACATAAGCGTGTGCGTCACGTCCATGCAGTCGCAGGTAAGCTGAATCCGCGTTTGTCACTTCGTCGATGTCCGTCGGCATGATCGTGAAATGATCGGATGCGGGCGCATCAACGTTCACAAAGATTGCGTTGTGACGCCGCAAAAAATCGATTGTCGATCTTAGCTGGTGGCCCACCGCCCAATTGCGATTCCGAAATTCGATCGCGACTTGGTACTCACTGAACATTGCGAGCAGAGGCTGGAGCTCGGCGAGCTCGTGCTTGCGCGGCGAAAACGCCGGCGACAGTTGCAACAAGAGCGCGCCCAACTTCCCGTGTGCTTGCAAGATCGACATCGAACGCAGAAACATTTTGGCCAAGGCTTCCTGCAGTTCTGGCGTGGATCTCACCCGGCCCTTTGCATCCGTCTCCGCGCGTCGCTGCAAATCCGGTGGCAACAGTTTTGCCGGCGTCGAGTGAAACGAAAACAATTGATGCAGCTTCACATCGAAAGTGAATTCATCCGGCGTCGCCGCGCACCAGCGCTCGACCATGCGCGGCTCGGGCACGGAATAAAAAGTCGAGTTCACCTCGACCATTTCAAAGTGCTGCGCATACCAACCGAGCCGCTCGCCCGCCGGCATCTTCTTCGGATACCAACGTTCGACGAATCCTGGGTCCGACCAACTCGCCGTGCCGATCAAGATTTTTGAACGCATCGCAGCAGAACCATACATTTTGTGGTTGCGAATCCGAATCCTTCCCGCATCCTTACCACGCGGGGTGGAGCAGCCTGGTAGCTCGTCAGGCTCATAACCTGAAGGCCGCGGGTTCAAATCCCGCCCCCGCAACCAATTCTTCGCCGAATGTCGGCCTATCGCGTCTGCATAATCCGGCAGCTGCGGGACCACGGGTTCAAATCGCAACCAATTCTCGCTGTAGTGGCCGCTGTCTCCGCGGCATTTTTGTTTGCCCGAACAAAACTTCGCGCGCTGGCACAGAAAGTTCTGCAAAATGGAGTGGGTATGAGGGTTCTAATTGCCGATGATCAGAAAAGCGTGGGCACAACGCTGGCCAGCCTTGTCGCCAACTGTAAACACGAAGTTGTCGAAGTCGTCGGCTCGGGTCTGGAAGCCATTCAGGCTTACGCCCGCCATCATCCCGATGTCGTGCTGATGGATTACTGGATGTCGAAGCTAAACGGCGCGACCGCGTGCCGAAACATTCTCGCCAAAGATCCCTCCGCCCGCGTCATTCTCGTTTCAGGCTGGTCGCCTTCCAACGAAATGATCGATGCGGGAGCGATTGCCGTCCTTGCCAAACCAGTCCGGCTCGAGCGACTGGAACAAGTCCTCAATTCCGTCCAAGAGCAACCGATCTTCCATTACGGGTCGGGGCATCCGTAATTCCTTCCCCGATCTTTCGACGTGCAGCGTCGAAACACGCCGGAAAGAAGCACTTGATGATTCGGTAGCGACGCGCAACATATACGCCGCTCAATCGGGCGCGAAAAAAATCCAGCGTAGCTCAGTGGTAGAGCGGTCGGCTGTTAACCGATTGGTCGTAGGTTCGAGTCCTACCGCTGGAGCCAATTTTAAAACTGCTTACTGTGAGCAGTTTCTCCACTGGCAGGCAGCGGTTTAGAGGAAAATGGCCGGAAGAGCGACCGCGAATGAACAATTCGCACCAACTCTGCCGCTACTCTGTGGAATCCAATTCGCTACTGCAATGCGCGCTTCCGAATTCTTAGTGGGATTTCGCTCTTTGACCGAAGAGTTACGCATACCGAATACGCGGCCAATCATCAAGAAAAAGTTCGCGCGAGGAATAAGTGAGTTTGCTTGATTGCGTAAATAAATTGCGATTCAATCGCTTAACAAACGGGGAAGACACAGCCGAGTCCTAACCGCCAGAATCGATAAGATCACACTAAACTAGAAGCAGGCGCATTGACTTCCCTATTTCTTCATATCTGCTTCAGTTGATGGCGAGCGCTGAATCTGAATCGTTGTCTCGGGCTGAGGGAAGGGCGATCCCCGCTTCACTGGCGCCGACCTCGCTTCTATCGATGCTTCTGTCGAGTATTGTGTTGTTGCTTCTATCGTTTGCGCTGCGCGCCCAAGATAGCGATCAGGTCGCAGCCTTGAGCGCCGAGCGCGCAAGCAATGCCGCTCGCATCGCCGCCATCAATCAAGAGGCAGATCCGACCGCCAAAGAACTGCAACAGGTGCTGCAGACGGTCGACGATCACAACAATCACAAGCCTCGTCCAACCGATACCGCCGCCGTGGCGGTGTTCAACGCCGAGGCGGACCGGCTCAATCAGAAAAAAATGGGGCTTGCGGCCAGGCTCCAAGCACTGCAAGAGGAGCAGGATCGGCTTGTCGCGCGTAACAAAGCGATTGAAGTGGCGCTGAACGCTGCGGCGCCAAACCCCATCGTCGCGCGTGAGCAGGATGAATTCGATCGCATGAACGCGGCTTGGATGACTGCACAGCAACGGCTGATCCGTGAAGCTGTCGCATATGATTCGAAATGGCGGGGTGCCGTGCTCGTCTCTTTGCGCACCGGCGCGCCGCCGGACCCGGACGCCAGGCCGAACACGATCGCGGATGTTCTGCCGGGCGACATTCTACTGTTCGAGCCCGAGGGCTGGAGCGTCATCATTCCTCCCCTAGATCGCTTCTATCGAGCGGCCGAAGAGCTCGCTCGTGGCAAGGTATTCGCCGCAATCGCCCAAGAGAAAGAGCCTGTCTCACATGCGATTGCGGTGGTGAAACGCGTAAACGGCGTGACGCTGTTTCTCGATGATACCCATGTGGGCAGCCGCATTCTCAACCAGAAACAGCTCGAACGGCTTTACGCCAACCGCAAGATCTACGTCGCCCGCGTGCAAACGGTGGTGGATGGCAAACAATTGTGGGAAGCCGCGCGCGCCGCGGCGCTTGCGCGCAAGTCCGATTTCGGCGTAACACCCGGCAAGGTCGTATGCTCCGAGCGCTGCGGCATCGCTGTAGCCAAAGCGACAGGACTCGATCTGCAGACGCGCAGACTGGGTCCGATCGATATTACGCCAGGCGATTTCTTCGATTCGCAGTCCGTCGGCAAATATTTTGTCGTCTCACCGCTGAAGTCTGGACAGTGACGAGCGGGGCGCAACTACGCGCTGCAAGGGACGACGCGAAAAGGCGACGCGGAACGTGGTTGTGATCCGAGGTTGGAGTGATAACAGCTTCGCGCGCTCCCATGATGAAGACGGTATAGCCAGCGTGGCGTCGATTGGTTGAAAATTTACATTGACTTAGGGCGGCGCCTGCAAAAAAATGCGGCCGCGTCGAGTCTGTTAGGCGACTCCTCAGACCACCTGACTCTCTTCCCGCAGGGAAACCGCGAACGAAAGGCCATCCGCAGAATGTAAGGAGCATATTATGAAAATCGTATCAGGTGTTTTCGTGTGTTTCCTGTTGCTGCTCGCGCCTGTTGGCGCGTCCGCGGAAGGAGACGATTGGCGATCTGTTCTACAAGGCGAAAAGGCAAAAACTGCAGAACGGATGGCTGCCATCAATCAAGAGGCAGCACCTTTGGTGGCGCAGTTGAAACAGGTCAACGCAGCGAGAACACAACATGACGCACACCAGTGTCAATATCCCCCAGGCCATCCGGAAGTGTGCGCAGCCTATGCAAACGAGGCAAAACAGATAGATACCGCCACAGATAACCTGCGTTCACAGTTGATACCGTTAGCCAGTGAGCTGGACAAGCTCCAGGCCCGGAACGTGAAAATCACGCAACTATTAGCACAACCTACGTGTGGCCCAGTCTGTCAGAAATTGAAAGAATGTGCTGTGAATCCAAATTGCTTTGATTAAGAATGTGGGCGCCCGATGATCAACATCGCGGTGTATGAAAAGGAAAGTTATCTACGCTGTTGCGTTGTCGTTCGCCGTTCTTACGGTCACTGTATTGACGCAAATATGGGCTTTCCCGCCCCCGCCCCCGCCTCCGCCGCCACCTCCGATGCCACCATCGTTTTCGCCGATCATTAGCTTAACGCCAATTCCTATTCCGTCTTCTGCTCCCATACCTTCCACGCCGGTCGCAGCGCCAGCGAGGCCAGCTGAAACAGCAACTCCCACACCGACCCCTTAGGCGTCGTGGTCACCGCTCGAAACAAAATGGTAGAAGAACCATCAAATGCCTGACGCGCCTGTTTCACCAAAAAAGTCATCGGCAAGAAATTGGATATCGTTTTTCATCGCGTGTCTGATCTTTATCATTGGATGGTCGATTACAGGGCATCCGTCTGGAATCTCTAATCTGCCTTGGTGGGGATTATTCGTGGTCCTTATCATCCAGGGTATTATTCTTACTATATGGCACTGGAACGACCCGAAGGTGACAGCGGATTCCAGCGAAACGGAGTCGTCACTTAAAACCGAACCAGGTCCGTTGATTATTTCCTTTGGCGGACCAAAAACGCCACCGGTGGTTCCTCCGGAACTCGAACCCTATGTCCGCGAACTATCCGCTGTGTATCAGCGTTATGGTGGCTTGCACCAAAACCATGGTGGCACGGGCGCACACAAGGAAGCGCGCGCCATCGGGGAAAAGATCAATTCCGATCACGGTTTTAAAGCCATGCAAACAGTCTGCGACACGCTCCGCTTCAGAATAAACCCGACTGCGGCGCGAGAACTCGAGGGCACATGGGCTTACATAGGGTCCTGGCGAATTTGAAGCCATGCCAACAGTCTGCGGTACGCTCCGTTCCGTAATTAACAGGACCGCGGCGCGAGAACTCGAGGCCACATGGGATCTAGCATAGGGTCTTGGAGGCGATAATGTGAAATGAAAATCCCCCCAGATTGGCTTCTGACAGTACACCCCGACGAGATATACTGCTTTTGGCATCCGGCAGGATGGTCCGAAACTAAGCCCCCATCCGATAGTTCATTCTTCGCACTGTGGTCTCCCAAAGAAGGCATTTTAATGGAGGTGTTTGTTTTGGGTTTGGAGACGGGTAGCAGTCCTGACGGTGCGTCTAAAATTGGTAACATTCTAAAAGACTCTTTAGCTGAAACCCATCCTGATCGGAGAATCAGTCGTATGGGGCCATATCAGCAGGAGACCGTTGATAACAGCGCTGCGCTGGCGCGGATGAAAACACTAGGTTTGGTGGGTGAAAATGACATTGGTACGGAAATGGAATCTCCCACAAGAGGTTATCGTTTTACAGCCGCGTATTCAGACCGACTGATACAGCCCAAGGGCGCCTCTGTAAATACCACTACAGATTACTTTTCGTTGCATCGAAATAATTTTGTATTGCAATTAAACTTCAAGACCTTGTCTAGTGATTACGCCAAAAACGTTCATCAATTTGAGATTATCGCGGCTAGTGCAAGACTTGGATCTGTTGACTAGGTAACCAGTTAATTTGTCTTGGCGGGATGGCTCCCGATCGCGACAGACATCCGAAAATGGCTGCCTCGCTAGGACTCGAACCCAGACAAATACTGCCAGTAACATTGCCAGCAAAGAGCACTCCAAAATTCACGCGGGCTAGTCGCAGAGTTCGCATGATTAACCGAGCGAATTCTGTTTGAATGGCCTAACTAATGAGGAAGGGACCGCCGAATCCTATCGCTGGAGCCAACCGCGAGATTTAGTCGCCCTTCTTCTCCGCGCGCATCGCGAATGGGGCGAAGGTTTTGTCGATCCGCGTCACCCATTTGCCGTAGGTCTTACTGACCGCGTGCGGATAGGTGATGCGCAGCGTTACCCATTCCACTCCGTTGGTGTAGAGCTTTCGATAATACTCTGTGCCGTCGGGCGTAACGCCGGAAAGAACAAACCAGTTCTCGCCTTTCTTTTTATAGGTCAGCGTGTCGCCCAGGAGACCGATCTCCTTCTGCATCCGCTCGTCGACAGTTTCCACCTTTCCGGCGGTCTTGGGTTGGACAACTGCTTCAACGTTGAATTCGCCATCCGGCGTTTGAAACGAGCAGCCGGTCGCGGTCTTCGCGGTTGAATGAATTAGGCTGGCGGGAATTTGCAGGACAAATTCAGTTTGGGGAGTCGAGCACGCGTTCCATTTCTCTTCCTCCTTACGCGCAGCTTCCGCAGCAACGACACATATTAATGTCGCGGCCATGAAGACACGAAAGAAGATCGATCGCGGATATGGGATCATTTCAATCAGGCTTTACTTCGAAGATGATTGCCAGTGCGCTTTCTCAAAACCAAGAGAATTTCGCCGATCACGCTCACGGCAATCTCGGCTGGGGAATCGGCGCCGATGTCGAGGCCGAGCGGGGCATAGACCTTGGTCAGCTTTTCTTTTGGAACGCGTTTCTTTTTTAATTGATCGAAAACTCGCTGGACTTTGCGATCGCTCCCAATCATTCCGATGTAACCCGCGCCCTTCACCTTGAGCGCGGCCGCAAGCGCATCGCCATCGATTTTGTAATTGCGGCTCACCATCGCCAGCGCTTCGTCACTTCGCCATTTTCTGCCGGAGATGAATTTCGCTGGATCGACATCGTCAACCGTCACGACTTCTCGCGGAAAGATCGACAATAACTCTTTCCGATCGTCGATCACGGTCACGAAAAGTCCGCAATCGACTGCCAGCCTGGCGATCGCCAGTGCGCAATGTCCGCCGCCGATCAGAAAAAGGGCCTCGTTCAAAATTTGCGGCTCGATCAACACCGTCGATTCACCGCCGCAAATCGCGCCGAACGATTTCGGCGACTTCTCGTGCAACGGATATTTTTTTAGCAGCGGCTTCTTCTCGCGCATTTGTTTTTGCGCGTCGGCAATGACAAGCGATTCAAATTTTCCTCCGCCGATTGTCCCGCTGATCTTTCCATCGCTATAGACGAGCATCTTCGAGCCGGCGGCGCGCGGGACCGAGCCTCGCGTTGCGGCAACCGTCACCATCGCGCACGGCGTCCGCGACCGGCGGGCCGCCGCGATTTCTTCGAGCAGCCAGTCTGTCATCGCGCCACGCTGGCTTCAATCTGGCCGTGCGGTTCCTCCGTCGGAACGAAGACTTCGTTCTTGTTTTCCATTCCGAACGGCGAAAGATCGATCAGCAAGTAATGTTTGTTCGGCATCGCAAGATCGACATGTGAAATTTCAGCGCATGCCGCCAGCGCCGCCTCGCCCATTTGAAACAACGTCGTTTGCGCCGACGGACTGTAATTTTCCGCAAAAATCTTGAGCATTGCCGAAACAATCTTCGAATTCATTTCGCGACAGTTCGCCGGCAGTTTTTCAAACATCCACGTCGCACTGAACGATGTCGCGAGAACTCGCTCAGCTGTCTCGGGCAGCGTGGTGAACTCATCTCTGGGATACTTTTCGAATCCCGAACCGGTCGATTTGAGAATGAGCAGATCGTGAATGGCGGACTTAATTGAATGCGAATCGCGACCGCAAATCGCGTTCGTAAACATTCTTGATTCGCCGCCGCTGAAGAAAGAGTGCGGGTGCGGCTTCTCGTCAATCTCCATTCGTCGCCAGTCGCGCTCGGAGATGTCGATCTTCGCGTGATGAACTTGCGGATAGCGCTTGAGAAAATGATCGCCCAGCAAGACCGCGAAGGGCTCAAGCTCCTCACCGAGATGCTGTTTCGCGAGCACGTTGATCGTGTTCTTGATCGTGTCGGTCGGCACAACCTTGCTGTTGTCGCCGGAAGTGTAGGACGAAGCGAAATCGCCATCGAGCAGGGCCGCAACTTCGACCTCCTTGATCCGATGGACCGCGCCGTCACGCAGAACTTTCAGAACGCGGACGCGCGCCTTGCCATAACGATGTGCGACAAGCTTCGGCATTGCCTCTCATGGTTAATTCATTTAGTCCGGTAACGCGATGCTAAAGGTGGTGGAATTGAATGCAATCGAGCCCGGCGAGTTCACTCGTCTGCTCGCACCGCTGTTCGAGCATTCGCCGTGGGTCGCAGCGCGAACCGCCGGAAAGCGGCCGTTTGCAAACGCAGCAGAACTCTACACTGCCCTGTGTGAAACTGTTACGAAAGCGAGCGCCGAGGAAAAGCTTTCGCTCATTCGCGCCCACCCCGATCTGATTGGCCGCGAGATCCTCACGCCGGAGTCGCAAGCCGAGCAAGCCAGCGCGGGCCTGGGCAACATTTCGTCGGAGGAGCGCGAGCGTTTTCGCGATTACAACGCGCATTATCGAGAAAAATTTGGCTTCCCCTTTGTCATTTGCGCCCGGCTCAATAAAAAAGAAGCAATACTGGACGCCTTTCCGATTCGTCTGCAGAATTCGAGAGAGCAAGAAATGGAAACGGCCCTGCGAGAAATCTTTAAAATCGCTGAACTGCGTCTAAACGATTTGATCGAATGAACGCGTGGCTTGCAGAATTTCGGGGAGCGCACGCGCCTCGCGTGGCTAATTCGGCGTCCTCGCCGAATTGCGCTAGCATCGCAATGGAAAGTTCGCCGCGAAGGCGCCGCGAACAGCACGCGAGGGCGCGTGCGCTCCTCAGATGAGTTCGCTCACCACACATGTGCTGGACACGACACGCGGTGGTCCGGCGCGCGGGATGACCATCGAGCTTTGGTCGGTCGAGCCCGCGCGCTTGATCAAAACTGTGCAAACAAACGATGACGGCCGCGTCGACTCTCCTCTCCTCGCAGGCAAGGAAATGCTCGCCGGAACTTACGAGCTTGTTTTTTGCGTCGGCGATTATTTCGGCGAACGGCGATTTCTCGATCGTGTCCCGATACGCTTCATCATCTCGGACGCGACCGCGAAATATCATGTTCCCCTGCTCGCTTCGCCCTGGGCATATAGCACCTATCGCGGCTCGTGAATGACGACGGCTGATTCAACGCCCGCTGGTCTTGTCGACCTTGCATCGGCACGCGTCGGCGGCATTGCGGTTCTCGCGAATGATGAGTTCTTTGCAGAGAAGGAGAATCTTCTCAAGCCCGGTCGCGGAATTTTTGTTCCCGATAAATACACCGACCGCGGCAAATGGATGGACGGATGGGAAACTCGCCGCCGACGCACGCCGGGAAACGATTGGTGTATTATTCAATTGGGACTGCGCGGAATCATTCACAAGATCGACATCGATACGAACCATTTCCTTGGGAATCATCCGCCGTTTGCTTCGGTCGATGCGCTTTCAATGTCGGAACAATTGGACGTCTCAGCAGTCGAAAAACTTTCCTGGAGCTCGATCCTTGAAAAATCTGCGTTGAATCCCGGCTCGCAGAATCTCTTCGCCATCACAAACGATGAAACGTGGACGCATGTGCGGCTGAATATTTTTCCTGATGGCGGCGTTGCTCGTCTTCGCGTCTACGGCGTTGTTGTCCCGGATTGGAGCAAACTGAAGCCCGGCGAACTTGTCGATCTTGCCGCAGTCGAGAATGGAGGAGTCGCGCTCGCGTGCAGCGACATGTTCTTCAGCTCAATGAACAATCTGATCATGCCCGGTCGGGCCGAGAACATGGGAGACGGTTGGGAAACAAAACGCCGCCGCGGCCCAGGGCACGATTGGATTATTCTAAAACTCGGACGTGCCGGTGCGATTCGGAAGGTTGAAGTCGACACCAACCATTTTAAGGGGAACTACCCCGACATGTGCTCGATCGAAGGATGCGCCGGTCCCGGCGCTTCGACCGATCAGCTTGCGAGTGTCCGCTGGAGTGAAATTCTTCCCAAAACCAAATTGCAAGCCGACACGCGCCATTTCTTCGAGCGGGAACTTTCTTCCACCGACAACTCCACCCACATCCGGCTCAACATTTATCCCGACGGCGGAGTCAGCCGATTACGGGTGTGGGGAACGTCTGCGTGAGTGATTTCGATTTGCTCGTGCGCGGCCGCGAGCGCGACATCGGAATTGTTGACGGAAGGTTCGCGGCGATCGCTCCGAATCTGCGCGGCAGCGCAGGCGAAGAGATCGACGCGACGAAGATGTCGATCTTTCCCGGCGTGATCGATTCGCATGTTCATTTCAACGAGCCTGGCCGCACCGACTGGGAAGGATTTGAAACTGGTTCGCGCGCGGCCGCGGCCGGTGGCACGGCAACCGTTTTCGAAATGCCGCTCAATGCGCATCCACCGACAATTGATGGACCGAGCTTCGACGCGAAACGCGCTGCGGCGGAAAAGAATTCGTTAGTCGACTTCGGATTGTGGGGCGGACTGATCCCACAAAATCTAAATCAACTCGAAACGTTGCGCGATCGCGGCGTGGTCGGTTTGAAAGCATTCATGTGCGACAGCGGCATCGAAGATTTTCCGCACGTGACGATGTCGATCTTGCGGGAAGGAATGAAGCGCGCCGCCGATCTTGACCTTCTCGTCGCGGTCCACGCCGAGTCGCAGGAAATGACGCAGCAGCTGACCCAGGGAAAACTTGCCGCGCGAAAAACGAGCGTCCGCGATTTCCTGGAATCGCGGCCCGTTGAAGCGGAATTGGAAGCGATCAAGCACGCGGTCGACCTTGCCAGCGAAACCGGTTGTCATCTGCACATTGTCCACGTGAGCTGTGGACGCGGCGTCGCGCTTGTCGCGGAAGCTCGCGCCAATGGTGTTGATGTGACATGCGAGACTTGTCCGCATTATCTCCTGCTCACTGACGCGGACATGGAGAAGATCGGTGCGGTCGCGAAATGCGCGCCGCCATTGCGATCGGTGAACGATCAGCGCGAACTTTGGAATGCGATTGCCGATGTTACGACGATTGGATCGGATCACTCGCCTTCTCCGCCGGAAATGAAACAGCGCGAGAATTTCTTCGAAGTGTGGGGCGGAATTTCAGGCGCGCAGCATTTGTTATTGTTGCTCGCCGAAAAAATTCCGCACGAGCAACTCGCGAAATTGACGAATGCAAACGTGGCGGAGCGCTTCGGTATCGCGCAGAAAGGCGGCATCGCAATTGGGAAGGATGCCGACTTGTCGATTGTCGATCTTGCCGATCTAGAGCTTGTCACGCGCGAAACGCTGCATTACCGGCACAAGCAAACTCCGTATCTCGGCCAAAAACTGCCGCGGATCGTCCGCACAATTTTGCGGGGACAAACCGTCTGTCGCGATGGTAAACTCGCCGCCCAGCCGATCGGACGGTTCGTTCGGCCATCACTGTGACACCGCACACGAGTTTCGATTCCAACGAGATCGCTCGCATCGTTTCCGAGCTGAGCGATGCGAACAAGAAGTTCATGCGCCGTTATCCCGGCGAATCGAATCGACGCCAGGCCGTGCACACGGTTTATGGCGGCGCGCATTTATTCAAAGCGGATTCGCCGAGAAAGCTTGGCGAAGTCGCCTTACGCGCGCTGAAAGAATACGCGCCGGATGCTGAAACGCTTGCGAACGCGCTTGGAATGAGAGCCGATCCAAAGCTCGCGCAAAAAATCTACGATCGCATTGTCGAGAAGTTGCAGCGCGAACCGGTGGAAGATTTTCGCCTCGATTTCGAAGATGGCTACGGCAATCGACCGGATGACGAAGAAGATCGACATGCGCACTCGAGCGCACTGGAAGTGGCGCGAGGGAGGCAAGAAAAGACGTTGCCGCCCTTCATCGGTATTCGCATCAAACCCCTGAACGAGGATTTGCGCGCGCGCAGCGTTCGCACGCTCGACATTTTTATCACGGCACTGGCGGCGGAAACTTCCGGAAAGCTTCCGGACAACTTCGTCATCACCGTTCCGAAGATTCAATTGCCGGAGCAAACGCACGCAGCCGTCCAACTATTCGAATTGCTCGAGAAGAAAACTGGATTGCCAAATGGTTCGCTCAAAATCGAACTCATGATCGAGACGCCGCAATCGATCATCAATTCGCGCGGTGAAGTCGCGCTGCATTCGCTGGTCGACGCCGCCGACGGCCGCTGCGGCAGCGTTCACTTCGGCGTTTACGATTACACCGCGTCGTCGGGGATCACCGCCGCTTATCAAACGATGCGACATCCGGCCTGCGATTTTGCGCGACAGATGATGCTGGTCTCGCTCGCCGGCACCGGAATTCATTTGTCCGATGGCGCGACCAACATTTTGCCGGTTGGTCCGCACCGCGCCACCCAAGATCGACAATTAACTGCCGAGCAACAGCGCGAGAACCGCGACGCAGTTCATCAAGCATGGCGACTCGGCTTTGAGGATAATCTCCACTCGCTGCGCACCGGATTTTATCAGGGCTGGGATTTGCATCCGGCACAATTCGTCACGCGTTACGCCGCGGTTTATCTCTTCTTTCTCGAAGGTCTGGCCAGCGCCGCGAATCGTCTCAAAGCATTTGTCGAAAAAGCCGCGCTCGCCTCTTTGTTTGGGGACGTGTTCGACGATGCCGCGACCGGCCAGGGCCTGCTCAATTTCTTCCTGCGCGGACTCGCTTGCGGCGCGATCACAGAAAAGGAAGCGCTCGCCACCGGTTTAACACTCGAAGAATTGCGCTCGCGCTCGTTCCTGAAAATTCTTCAGGGCCGCAGAAAATAACAATGAGCGGCGCGATCGAGTTTCGTTTGAACGGGAAACCGGTTCGGCTCGACTCGGTCTCGCCGAACATCACGCTGCTCGATTGGCTGCGCGCAAATGGCTTGACCGGATCGAAGGAAGGTTGCGCGGAAGGTGATTGCGGCGCGTGCTCGGTTGCAATTGTCGATCTTGATCGCGACGGCAAGCCGACTTATCGCTCGATTAATAGTTGTCTTGTTCCGCTGCCGTTGATGGCCGGGCGCGACATCGTGACGGTCGAAGGCGTCGGCTGCGGTCGATTGCATCCTGTGCAACAAGCGATGCTCGATAATCACGGATCGCAATGCGGCTACTGCACACCGGGTTTTATCATGTCGATGTTCGAAGGTTTTTACCGAGACGATCTTAAAACGTCAGCGCAACTCGACGAACAACTGGCCGGGAATTTGTGCCGATGCACCGGTTATCGGCCGATCCGTGACGCGTGCGCCGACGCTTTTGCGCAACGAGCAGATGTCGATCCTTTCCAAAAGCAGCTGCGCAACGGCGCCGGCAAATTGAAATCGGTCCGCTACGCGAACAATGGCGAAAACTTTCTACGCCCGGCTTCGCTCAAAGAATTATTCGCGACGCTGGCGAAACATCCGGAGGCGCGGCTGATCGCCGGCGCAACCGAGCTCGGTCTCGATATCAGCAAGCGCTTTCAAAAATTTCCGACGCTCATCTCGGTCGAAGCGGTTCCGGAATTGAACGAGATCAAGTGCGCAAAGAACGAGTGGCACATCGGCGCCGCCGTCACTTTGACCCGGATCAATGAAATGCTCGGCGAGGAATATCCCGAGATTGCCGACATGCTTTACTTGTTTGGGTCGCGCCAAATTCGCAACCGCGCGACCATGGGCGGGAATCTGGTCACGGCATCGCCGATCGGTGATTCCGCACCGATCTTGCTGGCACTCAATGGGCGAGTAAATCTCGCGTCCGCCAAAGGCGAGCGCATCCTGGCAATTGACGAATTCTTCGTCGCTTATCGCAAGACTGCCCTGCGACCCGGCGAAATTCTAAAGACAATCGTCATTCCGCGAATTGTCGATCCTGCTACTTGGCGGCGAAAATTTTACAAGGTCTCCAAGCGCCGCGAGATGGACATCAGCACCGTGGCCGGTTGCTTCGCGATCCAACTCGACAAATCCGGAGCGATCTCAAGTGCGCGGCTTGCGTTCGGCGGCGTGGCCGCGATGCCGGCTCGGGCAAAGAAAACGGAGGGCGCTTTGCTAGGGAAAAAATGGAATGAAGCGACGTTGCGCGAAGTCTTGCCGATTCTCGAACGCGAGCTCAGCCCGATCTCCGATGTGCGCGGCAGTGCGACTTACCGGCAACGATTGATTGTCGATCTTCTGCGAAAGTTTTTTCACGATGGTGACACGCGCATGCCCGATCGACCGATTGCGCGTTCGCTCGCGGAGCGCGAGCCGGCATTGCCGCACGAGAGCGGGCACAAACACGTCACTGGCGACGCGGTTTATGTCGACGATTACACCGTCGGACAAAATATGCTCGAAGTCTGGCCGGTTTGTTCGCCGCACGCACATTCGCGCATCGTCCGGCGCGATGCGACCGCCGCGCGCGCGATGCCGGGCATTGCCGCCGTTCTGCTCGCGGAAGATGTGCCGGGACTGAACGATGTCGGCGCGGTCCGTCACGACGAAGTTTTGCTCGCCGACAAAGAAGCTTTTTATCACGGGCAAATTATTGCGCTGGTTGTCGGCGAAACTCAGGAAGCCTGCCGCGCTGCGGGGGAAAAGGTGATTGTCGAATACGAACCGCTGCCGCCGATCTTCACCATCGAAGAAGCGATCGCGGCGAAAAGTTTTCATACGCAGGCCAATCACATCGCGCGTGGAGATGTCGATCTTGCCTTGAAAAATGCGCCGCTGAAATTCGACGGCGAAATTTCGTTCGGCGGCCAGGACCATTTTTATCTCGAGACCAACGCGGCGTGGGCCGAGCGTGGCGAGGACGGAACGATTTTCATCAGTTCATCGACGCAACACCCATCGGAGGTGCAACACATTGTCGCGCACGTGCTCGCGTTGCCGATGCATAGCGTCGTTGTGGAATGTCCGCGCATGGGCGGTGGATTCGGCGGGAAAGAAACGCAGGCGGCAACGATCGCGGCGTTGGCTGCGCTGGCCGCGACCAAGACCGGCCGGAAAGTGCGCATGCGTCTCAATCGCGATCAGGACATGATGATCACCGGCAAACGACATCCATTTCTTGCGAAGTTCCGCGTCGGATTCGACCGGGAAGGTTTGCTCCACGCCGCCAGGATCGACATCTACTCGAATGGCGGCTGGTCGCTCGATCTATCGCGCGCGGTGACTGATCGCGCCGTCTTTCATCTCGACAACGCTTATTACATTCCGCACGTCGCTTTCACCGGCGCGGTCGCGAAAACCAACCTGGCGTCGAACACTGCCTTCCGCGGTTTCGGCGGACCGCAGGGAATGTTTGTGATCGAAGAAATCATCGACCGCGTCGCGCGCCAGACCGGACTGGCGCCGGAAATTGTGCGCGCGAAAAATCTTTATCGCGACAAAGGCGAAACGAACACGACGCATTACGGGCAGGAGATCGAGGACAACCGGATCCAGCGGGTCTGGCACGAATTGATGGCGTCGAGCGATTTCCCGACGCGCCGAAAGGAGATCTCCGGCTGGAACGAGCAACATCGACATCGCAAGCGCGGGATCGCGATCACGCCGGTGAAGTTCGGAATTTCGTTTACGACCACGCATCTCAATCAAGCCGGCGCGCTCCTCCTGCTTTTTCAAGACGGTACTGCGCAAATCAATCACGGCGGCACCGAAATGGGACAAGGCGTGCACAGCAACATCGCGGCGATCGCTGCGCGCGAGTTGGGTCTTACCCCCGAGCGCGTGCGCGTCATGCATACGCGCACTGACAAAGTGCCGAACACGTCGGCGACGGCGGCCTCGTGCGGGACCGACCTAAATGGTGCTGCGGTCAAAAACGCCTGCGACACGTTGCGTCTGCGATTGCAACCTTTCGCGGCGGAGATGTTACAGGAGAAAAATGGCCGCGCCGGCGCGCCAGCGAAAATTATTTTTGCCGAGAACGAAGTGTTCGATGTCGATCTTGCGGAGTCGCGCGTGCCGATCGCAGAAGTGATTCAGCGCGCTTACTTCGCGCGCACGAGCTTGAGCACGACCGGTTTTTACAAGACGCCGGACATTCATTTCAATCGCGAGACCGGACAGGGAAGACCGTTTCATTATTTCGCGGTCGGCGCGGCGGTGAGTGAAGTCGAGGTCGATGGATTCACAGGAATGATGCGGATCAAGCGCGTCGACATTTTGCACGACGCCGGCGATGCAGTGAATCGTGGTGTCGCGCGCGGCCAGATCGAGGGCGGATTCGTGCAGGGCTGCGGCTGGCTCACGTGCGAAGAGTTGGTTTGGGATTCGAAGGGCCAACTGCTGACACATTCGCCCGACACGTACAAGATCCCGGCAGTCGGCGACATGCCGGAAATTTTCAACGTCACATTTCTCTCCCAAGCGACGCAGGCCAACGTGATTCACGGAAGCAAAGCTGTGGGCGAACCGCCGCTTATGCTTGCGCTTTCCGTGCGCGAAGCGATCCGCGACGCGGTGGCCGCGTTCGGAATTGCCGGCGGAGAAGTTCATCTCGCATCGCCCGCAACTTGCGAAGCGATCTCGAACGCAATTGCCGGACGGACCGGTGAGGAGCAACCACGCGGGATGACCGAGCACGTCACGGCCGAGCAGGTTCTTTCGTGAGACAACTTCAACACAAGCTCAGTGTCGCGCGCGGCGAGAAGCCGGCGGAGTTGGTTTTCAAGAATGCGCAGCTCGTTAACGTGCTCAGTGGCGAGATCCACAAAGCCAACGTGGCGGTGGACGACGGCCGCGTGATTGGTTTCGGCGATTACGATGCAAATGAAGTTGTCGATCTTGCCGGCGCGTTTTTGGCGCCGAGTTTGATCGACGGACATTTCCACGTCGAGAGCACGATGGTTACGCTGCCGGAATTGGTTCGCGCGGTTGTGCCGCATGGGACCGGTGCGATGGTGATCGATCCGCACGAATACGCCAATGTCCTCGGCATGGACGGAATTCGTTACGTGCTCGAGTCGAGCAAGAACTTGCCGGTGGATTTCTTCATCATGCTGCCGTCGTGCATTCCGGCGACGCATTTGGAAACGGCGGGCGCGCGTTTCACCGCCGACGACCTCGCGCTCATGATCGCGGACGATCGCATCGCCGGAATCGCCGAGCTGATGAATTACCCGGGAGTTTTTCTCGGACTCGAAAGCGAGCTGGCCAAGATCGAAGCCGGCAAAGGTAAGGTGATCGACGGACATGCGCCCGGTTTGCGCGGGAAAAACTTAAACGCCTACGCGCTGGCCGGCGTTCGTTCCGATCACGAAAGCACGGAGCTGGAAGAAGCGCGCGAGAAGATTCGGCTTGGGATGCATTTGCTCGTGCGCGAGGGCAGCACCGAGCGCAATCTCGAACACATCATCGGTTTAGTGACGCCGCAGAACTCGGCAAACTGCTCGTTTGCCACCGATGACAAATTGCCTGGCGATCTCGTGCGCGAAGGACACATCGATCACTCCATTCGCAAAGCGATCTCGTTCGGCGTTCCGCCGGTGACCGCGATTCAAATGGGAACGATCAACACGGCACGCTACTACCGGCTGAAAAATCATGGCGCGATCGCGCCGCGATTCTGGGCGGATTTCATCGTGATGGATGATTTGGAGAAGATGTCGATCTTGCGCGTTTACAAAAAGGGGAAATTGATCGCAGAAAATGGCCGCTACATCGAAGAGAAACCTGCGGAGGTGCCGCAACCTCGCAGCACGATGAATTTGAGTTACCGTGCGCCGGAAGATTTTGAATTGCGGGCGAACGGCGCAAAGAAGATCAGAGTGATCGAGATTGTGCCGAACCAGATTGTGACGAAAGAGGCGATTGAAGCGCCGAAGATCGACCATGGAAAAATTGTGTCTGACACCAATCGCGACATTTTGAAACTGGTGGTGGTCGAGCGTCATCGCGCCACTGGAAATGTGGGCGTCGGATTTGTGCGCGGCTTTGGACTTCAACGCGGCGCGCTGGGATCGACCGTGGCGCACGATGCGCATAACGTGGTCGTCGTCGGAACGAACGACGGCGAGATCATCGCAGCAGTCCAAGCGCTGGCAAAATTGCGTGGCGGCCAGGTGGCGGTAGTCGATGGCAAGGTCGAAGCGGAATTGCCGTTGCCCATCGCCGGATTGGTTTCAGATCAACCACTGGAAACCGTAATCGAAAAAATCACCGAGCTAAATTCCGCGGCCAAGAGGTTCGGTTGCAAACTCGACGCGCCGTTCATGACGCTGTCGTTCATGAGTCTGTCGCCAATTCCCGAGCTAAAGCTGACGGACCAGGGATTAGTCGACGCCGTCAAGCTGGCGCTTACCAACGTCATTGCGGCCTAACTAGCAGTACGGCCGTGTAATATTTTTCTTTCCCGCACGAGAAACGCTCGTCATTATCGCGAGCGTTCTCTACCCAGTTATGCCCCCATTGAAACAAGCGCTCGCCGCAGGGTGCCTGCTTTTATTTCTACAAATATTGGCGTTCGCCGCACCGGGCGCGGTCGTCGCACCGGTCTTGCATGCAGAGATCATCGCCCGGGGAGATCCGGCGAAGCCGGGCGAGATGTATTGGGCGCTGACTGCTCTGCCGGCTGAGAAAGACATTATTCCCGGGATCGACGCCTCAGTAAGAATTGAACTCACGAAAGCGCTGAAGGCGCTCGCGCAGGAAAGCGTGACCGAATGGAACTTCAAGCCCCGGGCCGAGGGCAACTTCAGGACGGCGCTGGGATTAAAAATGCCGGAGGCTTACAACTTTACCATTCAGTCGCCTCCACCGCCGGACAGATCTAGCGACCGCCATGCACGAAAAGTCGATCTCACGGCGAAGTATGAGAGCGGCGTCGTCATTCCTGTTGTCCGCAGAAAAGGGCTCGCGGTGCACATCGTGGTTACAGGGTCGCGCGTCATCAGCGAGAACCCAGTGGCGACCACGTTGGGTAATTTGGCCCGCCACGGTGTCGCCGGACTGGGCGATCTCAGTGAAGAGGAGAAGGCCTTCCAGGTTTGGGTCGCTGACGCAAAATCGCAAGGTTCGGGAAGCGACTGGCGAGATTCTCCCGAACATTTACACGCCTGCGACGTGGCGGCAGCGGCGTTTGCGAGCGCGAAAAAAAATGCGCTGGCAGAAGCAGTGGTAAATAAAGGAAGCGAGAGTGCGAAGGTTGTCACAGAAATCCGGAATGCTTTGCAACGCGGTTTTCAATTAAGCCCGACGTGGGAAACGGTGTCGACCGCTGAAGCAAAGGACCTTCTAATTTTCCACGAGGAAACGAACACATGGGTCGCTACCATTCCGCTTCACGCCGTCAATGACGTAAGGTTTGAGTTCTCCGGGATCCAAACCGAGGGACAAGAAATTCCGTGGGCCACTTATCCATACGCGAGTCAGCTGATCGGAAAAAAGGTGAAGGCGGAAAAGGAAATCGAAGAAAAAACCGAGCCGGAATTTCTAAGGCTGCGCGGGAAAGTACTGACGCTGGATGAGCTGCACGGCCAGACAAAGCCGATACTGACGACGCTAGACCGGAACCGAAAAGTTCTTCACGCCAGCGGCCCGGGCTCGCGCGATTACGATCTGGTTTTCAGCGGCGTCTGGTTGCCAAGGGAAACCGAATTCACCGCAGGCGTCGGTTATTCGACGGACAAAGGGCTGGGCGGCAAGCTCGGCCTAACGAGCCGTAACCTGCCCCCGGTGAAGAACAGCCTGCTCAATTTCAGCATCGAGGCGGGCACAGAAAAGCAGGAGGGCCATCTCTCCTATACGTTGCCGGATTATTACAAGTCGGCGGACGGACGGTTATCCAGTCAATTGGATCTGACCGCGGATTATAAGCGCGATGACGACCAGAAACTGGGCGCGCCAGATAAAACGGGGGTCGAAGAGAAGCGCGCGACAGGCGCATTGAAGAACGTGCTGCATTTCGTGGCGAACCCGGCGGCCGTGAGCGCCGAAGCCGGAAATCAGCCCGGGACCTGGGCCTATGGGGCAACACTCGAAACGACGTTAGGATATTCGGACACACAGTTAGACACATCCGGCATTCGCGACGTGCAGGATGGGTCTCTCTTTTTTGCCCTGGCGAATCTACAGCAACACGGGTGGCGTGAGCTGCGCAGACCGGAAGTGCCCGGCATCGGCAAACTGGAAATGTTCTGGCAGCTCCGTGGCAAGAAAGGATTCACCGCCGGCTTGGGCGACTTCGATTTTTTCTCCGGGGAAACTAGAGGCGGCCTCACGCTTTATTTCGGCGATAAATCGTCGCGTGATTTTTTTGCGCGCGTGCTCGGTGGCGGTGCCATTAACAGTAGTAACACCCCGGTGTTCGAACAATTTCGTCTCGGCGGCGATACCATTGTTCGTGGACTGGAGGAAGGAGAACGGCTGGCGCGCGGTGTTGTTTATGATTCGGTTGAAGGCGGAGTGCGAGCAGGTCGCATCTGGCAATGGATCTCTCCCACACCCGAGACGGGTCCGGTTGCAGCCGAGCCGGGCACTTCCACCACCAAACCAGGCCCAAGCGTCGGCGGATTCGATCTCGGCAACACTTACGTTTCGCTTTTCTTCGACCACGCTTACATCACTCGGCCCTCTTCCCGGAGCGGCGCCGATAAGCTATCGCGTGATCTCGAATCAGTAGGGGCCGCGCTCGAAATCCCGCTGCCGACGTCCGCCGTGCAAGGACGATTGCAACTCGGCTACGCCTGGTCGCCACAGTCGATCCACGAACAGGGCCGTTCCTTCGTCTCTGTCACTCTCGATTTTCCTTGAACCAACACAACCAAACCCCAGTGGAGTAAAACATCATGAATGGACTGACACTTAACGCAGCAGGAACCAATCGAATCTTTCGACCGGACGGAAAGGTCGTGGTCGCAGACGCAGCGGGCAATGCAACGGAAAAGGGAACGTGGGGAACCGTCTCCAGCCCGGACGTAAACCGACTGCACTACACTTTTGACGGTGAAGATCATGAGATCGATGTCGGTTATTCTTTCAATGACAAGAATCAACTCGTAGCCGTGATTCCGGCGGCCGCGAACGGCGGGGCGGACTCGGCGCCATTCACGTTTCCCGGCAAAATTGTCATCGACGATAATCGCGACGTTGCCTACGAGCTTCTGAGCGAAGAAGGCGATGACACCGGCCAGACCATCGTCGTCCATGGCCAGCTGAGCCTTAAAGACGGGCTGGATAAATTGACCGTCACTCTTCCAGATGGCAGCTCGACCGTGATTCTGGGCGATGTAAGCCAGGCAAATAATCTCGAGGTAGCGCGAAATGACCTGCCTGGCGTTGCCCGGGACCGGATCCGCTTCAGCGCCACCACCACCAACACCTTTAACGGAAGTGAGAGCGATGAACGCGCGCTCATTCTTTTCATTGGAGAATGGGGCCTCAACGAAGATGGATTGGTCTTCAACGCCCAGGTCGGCCATGGGGCGGTCGCGATCCAGCTGGGAGGCAGTTACAAGGGAGTCACGGCCGGGCTTGCTTATTATGCCAAGGACGGAGACGCGCAGATCGCGTTCACCATTCACGGCGAACACAAATTCAAATCGGGCTCCGGCCAGGGCGCCGTTAACTGGTCCCTCTTTCTCGGTCACAGTGCAAAGCAACTCGATGCCCGCCTTGAATTGGCCGCCCGCAAAACAAACATCAATGGCCAGGAGCTGACTCTCGCTGGAAAACTCGCATTCACGCAAGGGCCTGCCGGGCAAAAGATCGATCTGCAAGTCGACGCCAAATACGAATTGGGTAATAACGGCGAGCTGATTTTCCGTGCGGCTGTTACGGATGAAAACGGAAGCCTGAACTACAACCTCATGCTCGAAGGCAAGTACCAAGTCCGCGGCGGTCAAGTAGACTTCCTGGTTAAGCTCGATCGCAAAGATACCACCAACAGCCTGAAGTTGGATTTGAGCGGGACTTTCGGCGACGGCAGGGTCAAGACGCATCTTACTGCGTTGTTGCGGCAGACGGACGCTGGACAAATGAGTCTTGATCTCAGCTTCGACGTCAGTGTGCGATTTGTGGATGGCCAGCTGATCAAGCCGTCCGAGCCGGTTCTGGTAAAATAATCCGCTGCGCGCGGTCGAACGAAAATAAGATTCACCGAGTCACCGTGCTTCCCTAGGATTTGCCTGATGGCAAGCAATCCGAAGCGGACGATCGCTGAACTCAAGGAACTTCGGAAGCTAACCGGCGATGCCAAGGGCGCGCAACGTGTCGCCTTCACTCCAATCTGGGCGAGGGCGAGAAAATGGCTGCGCGAAAAACTGGAAGCCATACCAGCGGAGATTCACAACGACGCAGCCGGGAATCTCTGGGCGACATTGCGTGGTCAATCGGACAAAGCGTTGCTCATCGGTGGACATATCGATTCGGTCCCGAACGGCGGTTGGCTCGATGGTTGCCTGAATACGATCGCGGGCGTCGAGATTCTGCGCCGCATCCACACCCAATACCAAGGCAAGCCGCCGGTCGCAGTTCGGCTGGTCGATTGGGCCGATGAAGAGGGCGCGCGCTTCGGCAAAAGTCTTTTCGGATCGTCGGCCTGCTCGGGCAAGATCGACATGAACGAAACGCGAGCGCTAAAAGACAAAGACGGGGTTCGTTTGGTCGATGCGATCAGGGAATTCGGAATCGATTTCGAGAAGGTAAAGGATTCCGGGAAGGAATTGAAAAACGCGGCCGCGTATATTGAATTGCACATCGAGCAAGGTCCGGTGCTGCTCGATCTCGATCTTCCACTCGGAACCGTGCTCGGCACTTTCGGCGTGGAACGACACGCGATCACGTTTCGCGGACAAGCCGCGCATTCGGGCAGCACGCCGATGAATCGACGGCGCGATGCGTTTCTGGCCGCGGCCAAAATGAGCTCGGAGATTTACGCGATCGCGAAACGAAGCGGGCAAGGCGTTTGCACGATCGGTTCGTGCACGACCAAGCCGGGCATTGTCACGAGCGTGGTGGAAGAATGCCGGATCACGCTCGACCAACGTCATCTCGATGCCGATGCGCTGCGGCGAATGTTGAGCGAAGCAAAAAGTGCGAGCGAGAAATTTGCGCAAGAAGGAGATGTCGATCTTGCCTGGGAGCGGATTTGGAACATCGAACCGATCTTATTTAATAATGAACTGATCGCGATGTGCGACGACGCCATTTCCGAGACCGGCGCGAAACCACATCGCCTGCCATCAGGTCCGTTGCACGATGCCGCGGAAGTCGCGCGCGCGGGGGTTCCGACCGTGATGATGTTCGTGCAAAGTCTGCACGGTATCAGTCACAACAAAATCGAGGACACGAGAGAAGAACATCTTGAAATGGCGATGGCAGCGTTCGACAGACTGGCCGACAAAGGAATGGCCTGGATCGCGCGCTAACTCGTCGCTTGTCAGGCTTTGCCTTACACTGGTAAAATTCGAGAAAGGAGTTTGTTATGCCAACACTAGCCACCACCGTTGATGGATTAAAATTGCCGAATCCATTCGTGATCGGATCCGGCCCGCCGGGGACGAACCTCAACGTGATCACACGCGCCTTCCGCGAAGGCTGGGGTGCCGTCATTGCAAAAACGATCAGCCTCGATTCGTCGAAAGTGATCAACGTTACGCCGCGTTACGCCAAACTGATGGCGGCCGACGGCAAGGACGTGGTCGGCTGGGAAAATATCGAATTGATCAGCGACCGGCCGTTCAAGATCTGGCTCGAGGAATTTAAGAAATGCAAAGATCAATTTCCCGACGGCGTGCTCATCGCGTCGATCATGGAGGAATATAACAAGGACGCCTGGAGTGAGATCGTGGAGCGCTGTCAGGATGCGGGCGCGGACTCTTTCGAATTGAATTTTTCGTGTCCGCATGGATTGCCCGAGCGCAAAATGGGCGCGGCCATGGGCGAGAATCCGGAGATCGTCGAAGAAGTTGTTGGTTGGGTAATGACGGCCGCGAAAAAACCGGTCTGGGCAAAGATGACGCCGAACGTGACGCGCATTACCGAGCCGAGCCGCGCGGCGTTTCGCGGCGGGTGCGAAGGCGTGAGCGCAATCAACACCATCCGCAGCGTAATGAGCGTCAATCTGGAAACGTTGCGTCCGGAGCCAAGCGTCGAGGGTTACACCACGCCCGGCGGTTATTCCTGCAAGGCCGTTAGGCCAATTGCGCTGCGCATGGTGATGGAGATCGCCACCATGATCCGGGGCGAATTTCCGGGCAAGAGTTTGTCGGCCATTGGCGGGATCGAGACCGGCGGCGACGCGGCCCAATTTATTTTGTTAGGCGCAGACACAGCTCAGGTCTGCACCGGTGTGATGAAACACGGCTACGACATGGTCAAGAAAATGTGCGACGAGCTTCTTGCCTTCATGGAGAAACACAAATTCGAAACGCTGGCCGATTTCAAGGGCAAGAGTCTCGATTATTTCACGACCCATGCCGAGCTCGTGCGCATGCAGAAAGAACGCAAGGCGCGCGACAAGGCCGCGGCAGACGAAGCCGCCGCGAAAAAGATGGTGCGCGCCGATAGCGAATGGAGCGGCGATGATTTCGTGAAACAATCCGATGCGCTTGCGCGCTAAAAACAGTGACAAGTGACATGTGACGAGTGACAAGTGAGAATCGCCATGCCTTCCAACTTGTCACCCCTCACATGTCACTCGTCACTTTCCCCATGTCCTGCATTTATCGACGGCGAATGGCGCGAAATTTCCGGCGTTGATCGCACACCGGTTTTCAATCCATCACGCGGCGAAGTGATTGCCGAAGTGCCGGCGTGCACAAAGGAACATGTCGATCTTGCAGTGGAAGCGGCGGCGGCGGCGTTTCCAAAATGGCGCGACACGCCGCCGGTCGAACGCGCGCGTTTGTTTTTTCGCTATCGCCAACTGGTCGAAGAAAATTTCGATCGCATTTGTGAGAGCGTCACGCGCGAACACGGCAAAACGTTGGCCGAAGCGCGCGGCAGCGCTTATCGCGGGATTGAGAACATCGAATACGCCTGCAGCATCCCGACGTTGCTGATGGGCGACACGCTCGAAAACCTGGCACGCGGCGTCGATTGCGAAACCATGTTGCAACCGCTTGGCGTCTGCGTCGGCATCACGCCATTCAATTTCCCGGCGATGGTGCCGATGTGGATGTTTCCGCTCGCGCTCGCGTGTGGAAATACTTTCGTGCTCAAACCAAGCGAGAAAGTTCCCCTGACTGCGCTGCTCATCATCGAACTGTTAGAAAAGGCCGGTCTGCCCAAAGGTGTGTTGAATGTCGTTCCTGGCGGACGCGAATGTGTCGATGCGTTACTGACGCATCCGAAAGTAAAAGCGATCTCGTTCGTCGGTTCTTCGCCGGTCGCGAAACACATTTACGAAACAGGAACGCGTCACGGCAAACGCGTCCAGGCCAATGGCGGCGCGAAAAACTATATCGTCATCATGCCCGATGCGGATGTCCCGCGCACCGTCGAAGCACTTTCGACCGCGGCGTTCGGTTGCGCGGGTGAACGTTGCATGGCTGGGTCGACTGCGATCACGGTCGGCAAAGCGGCTGATCATGTTTTGCCGTCACTCGTCGAAGCAGCGCGCGCTATTAAAGTCGGCCCGACCGACAGGAAGGCGCAACCCGACATGGGCCCGGTAATAACAGGCCAACATCGAGATCGCGTCATGAGTTTGGTTGCGAGCGGAGAGAAAGAAGGCGCAAAGATCATTGCCGATGGCCGCGGCGTGAAAATCGCCGACGCACCTAACGGATTTTACATGGGCGCGACGATTGTCGATCAAGTCCAGGATGACATGACCATCGCGCGTGAAGAAGTCTTCGGACCTGTGCTCAACGTCATGCGCATGGACGATCTCGATCACGCGATCGAGGCCGCGAATAAATCAGCCTACGGAAATGGCGCCGCGATTTTCACAAATTCCGGTAAAGCCGCCCGCGAGTTCAAACATCGAGTCAAAGCCGGAATGGTCGGCATCAACGTTGGCGTGCCTGCGACCATGGCGATGTTCCCATTCACCGGTTGGGACGAATCGTTCTACGGCGATCTGCACATTCAGGGGAAAGAAGGGGTCCAGTTTTACACGCAGCAGAAAGTCGTTTCGACGCGCTGGTTCGGCGACAACGTCGGCGACGTTTGGAAGAAGTAAGGAAAGTGGCGAGTGACATGTGACGAGTGACGAGATTTTTGCTACAACGCCGGGATGGAAAAGAAAACCCAGAGCTATAAAGATCTTGTTGTTTGGCAGAAAGGCATCGCGCTCGCGAAGCTCATCTACACAATCACCGCGAAATTTCCGGCCGAAGAAAAGTTCGGTTTAGTTTCGCAGATGCGGCGAGCAGCCGTTTCGATCCCGTCAAACATTGCTGAGGGCCAAGCGCGGCACACTACGGGCGAGTTTATTCAATTCATCTCCCACGCTGAGGGTTCTGTGGCGGAGTTGGAAACTCAATTAATTCTCAGCATCGAACTTGGTTTCGCCAAACGTGAAACTGCCGAGACTGCCTTCACTCTGCTCGACGAAAGCCGCCGCATGCTAAACGGCCTCCGCCGAAAACTGAGCGACGCCACCTGATCAACTCGTCACTTGTCACTCGTCACATGTCACTGCTGATTAAGAACGGCGAGATCGTTACGCCCGACGAGCGCTACGTCGCGGACATTTTCTGCGAAGACGAAACGATCACGCGGATCGATCGCAAGATCGACAACGTCAAGGCCGACGAAGTTGTCGACGCCTCCGGCAAATATGTTTTTCCCGGCTTCATCGATCCGCACGTCCACATCTATCTGCCGTTCATGGGCACGTACGCTAAGGACACTCATGAGACAGCGAGTCGCGCGGCGCTAGTCGGCGGAACAACCACGTTTATTGAAATGGTTTGTCCGGCACGCGGCGATAAGCCGCTGGAAGCCTTCGAGCTCTGGCTCGGCAAAGCGCAGGGCAAGAGCGCGTGCGATTTCACATTTCACATGGGTGTGACGCGCTACGACGAAGAAGCGGAGCGCGATTTTATTGAGATCGTGAAGCGCGGGAACAGCAGCTTCAAAATCTTCCTCGCTTACAAAGGCGCATTCGGAATCACGGACGAAGAACTTTACGCGACTCTACGACTAGCAAAAAAACTTGGCGTCATCGTCACGGCGCATTGTGAAAACGCCGATCTCGTTCTGGAACTGCAAAAGAGACTTTTATCGGAAGGCAAAACTGGTCCGGAGTTTCATTACTGGAGCAGGCCGCCGGTGGTCGAAGCCGAAGGCGTGCATCATCTCATGACCTTTGCCGAGATGACCGGTGCGCATGTTTACATCGTGCACACCAGTTGCGAGGAATCGTTGCGCGAAGCGATGCGCGGCGCGGAACACGGTGTGAACGTTTGGGTGGAAACACTGATTCAGTATTTGCTGCTCGATCGCACCGACGCGGAGAAGCCGAATTTCGAAGGAGCGAAAAATGTGATGTCTCCCCCACTCCGCGACAAGAAAAACCAGGAAGTTCTTTGGAACGGATTGCGTGATAAGACGGTCGCGACGCTGGCGACCGATCACGCGCCATTCGATTTCACGCAAAAACGAATGGGTGAAAATGATTTCACCAAGATCCCCAACGGGATCCCGTCACTAGAGGACCGGATTAATCTTTATTTCACGCACGGCGTGAAAGGCGGCAAGATCGACATCCAGCGGTTCGTCGAAACCGCCAGCACGCAGGCCGCGAAACTTTTCGGCTTATATCCGCGCAAAGGCGCAATCCAGGTGGGCAGTGATGCCGATCTGGTGGTTTATGATCCGAACTACCGCGGGAAAATTTCTGCGAAGACGCACCAAATGAACCTGGATTACAATTCCTTCGAAGACTTCGAAATCGAAGGACGACCGCATGTTGTGACTGTGCGCGGAAAAATCGCGGCGCGCGACGGCAAGTTCGTCGGCGAATTTGGCCGCGGGAAATTTCTCAAGCGCGAGCCTTCCCATTTCTGATGAGCACGGCGTCTCCTTCGCTCGCGCCTGACGTCGATGTCGATCTTGCGCAGAGCCATCTTTACAATGCCGATCTTGCGCCGGTCCCGCAGCAAGGGCGGAAATGGCGGGTGGGAAGTTACGCCGCGCTCTGGATTTCGATGTCGGCCTGCATTCCGACTTACATGCTCGCGTCGTCGCTCATCGGTGGCGGGATGAATTGGTGGCAGGCCATCGGCACGATCTTTCTCGGGAACGTCATCGTCGTCATTCCGATGATCCTCAATGCACATGCCGGCACCCGTTATGGAATCCCCTTCCCTGTTTTCTGTCGCGCATCGTTCGGCACGCGCGGCGCGAATATTCCCGCGCTCATGCGGGCATTTGTCGCGTGCGGCTGGTTCGGGATTCAAACCTGGATTGGCGGCAACGCCATTTACAAGATCATGTCGATCTTCGCGCCGTCCCTCGCGACTGGATCGACAGCGAACTTTTTAGGAATCACGTTCGCGCAATTCGTTTGCTTCCTCTTTTTCTGGGGGATCAACATGCTGGTTGTTTACAAAGGGATCGATTGCATCCGCTGGCTGCTCAACATCAAAGCGCCGCTTCTCGTCGCACTGGGATTATTTTTGCTGTGGTGGGCTTATAAAAATGCCGGCGGCTTCGGCCCGATTCTCTCGCAACCATCGGCTTTTGACCCGGGCCAGCCGAAGGCTGGGCAATTGTTCGCGTTCTTTGTCCCGGCATTGACCGGCATGATCGGATTTTGGGCGACGCTCTCGCTCAACATTCCCGATTTCTCGCGTTACGCGGTGTCGCAGCGCGATCAGATTGTCGGCCAGGCCCTCGGACTTCCACTCACGATGGCGCTCTATTCTTTCATTGGCGTCGCCGTCACTTCTGCGACAACGATCATCTACGGCCAAACGATTTGGGACCCGGTCGATGTTTTGACGCGCTTCAGTAATCCGGTCGTGCTCGTCATAGCGATGCTTGCCCTCTGCATCGCGACGCTGGCCACAAACATCGCCGCGAACGTCGTCAGTCCGGCCAACGATTTCTCGCACCTAGCGCCAAGAAAGATTTCATTTCGCACCGGCGGATTAATTACCGGCATTATCGGCGTGGTCATGATGCCATGGAAACTGGTGGCCGATCCGTCCGGTTACATTTTCACCTGGCTCGTCGGTTACAGCGCGTTGCTTGGACCGATCGGTGGAATCATGATCGCCGATTATTTTGTTTATCGCCGAAAGCAGTTGCATGTCGCAGCGCTTTATCGGGAAGACGGCGAGTATCGTTTTACGAATGGCTTCAGCCTCATCGCGATTTTTTCGCTGCTGGTCGCGGTCCTGCCGAATCTGCCCGGCTTTCTGGTCACCGTGAAGATTCTTGACCCCGGGTGGGTGCCTGCGTTTCTCCTGCGGCTTTACGATTACGCCTGGTTCGTGGGCTTCGCGATTGCATTTGTTGTTTATCTCGTGCTGCGCACTTTAACTTCGGAAGCAAAGAGCGATGTTTCGCTTCCGCTCACGACAAGATCGACATGAAACTTCCTGACCTGCCGACATTCGACCATCAACCAAAAAAATACAGCGGGCTTTCCGCTGATGAAGTGTTCCGTCTACGCAAAGAATTCCTCAACCCCGGGATTTTTCTCTACTACAAAAAGCCGATCATGCCGGTGGAAGGCCGGATGCAATACCTTTGGGACGAGACGGGGAAGCGATACCTCGATGCGCTTGGCGGAATTGTAACGATCAGCGTCGGCCATTGTCATCCCGACGTTGTCGAAGCGGCGCGAAAACAAAATGAGACGCTGCAACATTCGACGACGATTTATCTGCATCCCAACATTGCCGAGTACGCGCAAGCGCTCGCGGCGAAGATGCCGGGCGATCTCAAAGTTTGTTACTTCGTTAATTCCGGTTCGGAAGCGAACGATCTCGCGTTGTTGATGGCACGCGCGTATACCGGCAACTACGACGTCATCGCGCTGCGCAACGCTTATCACGGTGGCAACGCTGTCACGATGGGATTGACCGCGCATCGCACCTGGAAATTCAATGTGCCGCACAGCTTCGGCGTTCATCACGCCATCGCGGCCGATCCTTATCGCGGACGATGGGGCCGCGACGATGTCAATGCGGGGAAAAATTATGCGGACGACGTGAAGGAGGTTTTGAATTTCGCAACGTCCGGCCAGGTCGCAGCGTTCATCGCCGAATCAATCCAAGGCGTCGGCGGCTGCGTCGTTTTCCCCGATGGCTATCTCAAACACGTTTACGAATACGTGCGCGCGGCCGGTGGAGTTTGCATTGCTGATGAAGTGCAGGCCGGCTTCGGTCGAACCGGCACGCATTATTGGGGATTCGAAACGCAAGGCGTGATTCCCGACATCGTGACGATGGCGAAAGGAATCGGAAATGGTTGTCCGCTTGGCGCAGTCGTGACCACGCCGAAAATCGCGGCGACGCTGGCGCAACGAATTCACTTCAACACGTTCGGCGGAAATCCGGTGGTGTGCGCACAAGGCAAGGCTGTGCTCGAAGTCATCGAGCGGGAAAAGCTTCAGGAAAATTCTCTCAAGATCGGGAACAATATTCTCGCCGGCCTGAATAAGTTGAAAGAAAAACATAATCTGATCGGCGATGTGCGCGGCAAAGGTTTGATGCTCGGGATCGAGCTGGTGAAAGATCGACAATCAAAAGAGCCGGCCAAGGAAGAGTGCGCGCAGATCCTGGAGTCGTGCAAGGAAATGGGATTGCTACTCGGCAAAGGCGGACTCTGGGGACAAACCGTCCGGTTCTCACCACCGATGTGTATTCATGAGCAAGACGCCGATTTCCTTCTCGAAGTGCTTGACCTCGCGTTTGATCGAATTTGAAACGAGCAATCAGTATGGAGAATTTAGCAACCTATCTGAACGATCATCTTGCCGGCTCCGTTGCTGCGTTGGAGTTGATCGATCGTTTGATTGACGCCTACAAGGGAACGCCGCATGCCGAATTTCTCAAAGAACTGCGCAGCGACATCGCAGCCGATCAAAAGGTGCTCACGGAGTTGATCGCCACGCTCGGAAAAAAAGAGAGCCTGTTGCGAAAAACCGTTGCCTGGATCCTGGAAAAGCTTTCGCGCGCGAAGATGCAGCTAGGCCATTCGAAAAAAGGCGATTTCGGCTTTTTCCAAGCCCTTGAGGCTCTCTTCCTTGGGATTGCCGGCAAACGCGAACTTTGGAGGGCATTGGCAACCGCCGCGCAAACTGTGCCAGAACTGCGGAAGCCGAACTACCCGGAACTGGAACAGCGCGCAATCGCGCAATGTCAACGCGTCGAGGCAAAGCGACTCGAGATCGCGCGCGAAGTTTTTCGCAAGGGTTAAGACTTCGCCGGCGTCGCGTTGGTTCCCTTGTCGATCTCGCCAATCCTTTTTAGAGCGAAGTGTAACGGGAAAATGGCGAAGGAGTCGCACCCAAATTATAAAAACCATAAATTTGTAACCAGCCTGGCCCGCTAGCAGCTATGTCCCAGGCATGCTCGTTAAAGTTTCTCCTCAGTTCCGTGCTATCCGGACCGGATCGCTGGCATTACTCATCGCCCTTTTCGTCGCGGCCACGTTGCCAAGCGCGAATGCGCAACGATATCGACGCTACCTGCCGCCGAGCGCGGCCATTGCGCTCCAGCCGTTTTCCCTTGAGCCGGCGCAACCGGTTAGGGTTCGCCGATCTGTCGATCTTGCTTATTACGCGCCGCGTCCGATTCCCCACGCGCAGCCGACATCTTCCGACGGTGAGGGCGACGACGAATCGGCGCAAAGTTCGCGCATCGAAAGCAACGGTTCCCGTCCGGTAGTTGGCGGCAGCCGCGCTGTTCTTCGAAACGGTGTTGCCTATGCGCCGTCGAGCGCACCGGCAAATGTGAAGTCGGCGATTTGGGCAGTGAACACGATTCGCCGGAAACCCTATGTCTGGGGTGGCGGTCACGGCTCTTTCAACGACCGCGGCTACGATTGCTCGGGCACGGTTTCATTTGCCCTGCACCATGCCGGCTTGCTCGGGTCGCCCCTGCCTTCAAGCGATCTCATGCGTTACGGTCAGCGCGGTCGTGGTCGATGGATCACGATCTACTCGCGGCATGGCCATACTTTTGCGGTCATCGCCGGTCTGCGTCTCGACACCACCGATTTCCGTTACGGTGGCGACGTCGGTCCGCGCTGGCACACCGACTTTCGCGATACGCGCGGCTTCGTCGCCAGCCATCCGGTCGGATTGTAAGATCGACAATAAGAAAGTTGAGTATCCGCCCGCCGGTTGCATCGTGAGCGGTGCGGCTTTCGCGGAAGATTCAAAAACTGTTTTCCAAGGATGCGATCGCGAGTTTTTGGGAACACGCCAGCCGACTGACGCATCCGGTTAATGCGCAGAAAATTCTGGCGGAGATCGATATCGGCGAGCTCTCGCGCCTGCGCGCGCGGTTTCCGCATGGAAAAGCCGACAAGATAAATCGCTTCGAAGACGCGACCTACTGGATCGGTGTCAACGTTCGACGCGTCCAGGACCTTGCGCTCGATCGCACACCTCCATTGCGCATTCTCGATCTTGGCTGCGGGCCTGGTTATTTTCTCCACGTCTGCAAGTTGTTTGGACACGACGTGCTCGGGCTCGACCGCGAAGGCGAGCCGCTTTTCCGCGAGATGATGTCGATCTTCGGTATCCGCCGCGTGATCTCGCATATCGACCGGCGCGTTCCCCTACCTGATCTCGCACAAAGATTCGACCTCGTTACCGCGCATCGCGTCTGTTTCCATCGCATCCCCGGCGCCGGGCGCGGTCAAGCGCAAGAATGGTCGCCGGATGATTGGAAATCTTTTATTAACGATGTCCGCACACGATTTCTCGAACCAGATGGCCGGCTTTTTCTTGAATTCAATCCGCGCCGCGACGGTTCATCGTTTTTCACCGCGGAATTACGCAAATGTTTTCTCTCGCAAGGTGCGCGAGTTTTCCGCTCGAAAGCGGTCTTCGCTGCCGATCCAGGCAAACGCGCGCGCTTTAAACACACGAAGGGGAGCACCGGAAAATTGTAGGGGAAGCCGCTGGCTTCCCGCGGGACGCTGACAGCGTCCCCTACAGCTTCCAGTCAGAGCAATCCCAGCCCAGCAATTGTTCGAGCTTCGCGATGTCGTTGGCGAAATTGTTGAAGAGAAAAACTTTTTCCTCCCAATTCATGGCGCGCTCGTAGGGCACGACGTTTCGGTCTCTGCTCCGTATCGCTGCGAGTGGTTTAAGTCCGAGGAACGAAAAGATCGAATCGAGGGTTTCGCGCTGTTGCGTTTGAAAGTCTTCGAACTTCATCACCTTCACCCGTTCGCGTGGAAAGAATTGGAAAAAGCGCTCCAGCTGTTGCGCGTAAAGCCCTCGATCGACATAAGCGAAACGACGCGCTTCGATCGGCGGCGCTCCGGCGATGCGAATTTTCTCCTCTTTCACGGCCTCGAGGAAATCGAGCGGTTCGCGCCCTTTGAACCGCTGCATGTTCCAGTGCGCGAAGGCGCGATCGATTGGATTCCGCAGAAGGACGAGCAATTTTATTTTTGGATTGTATTGCCAAATCCGTTCCGCGGCCGGTTTCCAGTAGAGATAACTTGGCGTGCATTCGCCGGCGATTGTCGATCTTGCGACCCGCGGAAAATGTCGATGTAACAAATCGTAATCGACCGTGCCGGCAAAAAACTCGTCGTTATCAAAAAAATGCATCTCCTGCTGGTCGCCCATTGTGATGGCCGGATGCTTGTTCAAAAAATAATGGAGCGCGGTCGTGCCCGACTTTTGCGCGCCGGCCAAAATGAAATCGAGTCGCTCGATCTTGCGCCGTTGTTTTCCAAACATCGACTCAACTTATAATCAACTGCCGGGAGTTGTCGCGCTCGCGTCGGCGTTTTATGCTGGTCGATGCTTACGACTTCCTCGCGGTCACTGGTACTTCGTCTCGGCATTATGATTGGCACACTCGGCTTGTCCCTTCCGGGCCAGGCCGATGAAGGCATGTGGTTATTCGACAATCCGCCGCTCAAACAACTCAAAGAAAAATATCAGTTCGAGCCCACACCGCAGTGGCTCGAACACCTGCAGAAATCGAGCGTGCGTTTCAATTCCGGTGGGAGCGGTTCGTTTGTTTCGCCGACCGGGTTAGTCATCACCAATCATCACGTCGGCGCGGATTCGTTACAGAAAGCATCGAGCGCACAGAACAATTATTTGAAGGACGGTTTCTACGCGAAAACCAACGCGGATGAAATTAAATGCGCCGATCTCGAACTCAACGTCCTCATGTCGATCGAAGACGTGACCGCGCGCGTGAACAGCGCGGTTAGGCCCGGCTTGGCTCCCGACGCGGCGAACAAAGCGCGCGACGGCGCGATTGCCGCGATCGAAAAGGAAAGCAAGGACAAAACCGGATTGCGCTCGAACGTGATCACGCTTTATCAAGGCGGCGCTTATCATCTTTATCGCTACAAACGTTACGACGATGTTCGCATCGTATTCGCGCCCGAACAGCAGATGGCGTTTTACGGCGGCGACCCGGATAATTTCGAGTATCCCCGCTACGATCTGGATATTTGCATCTTCCGCGCCTACGAAAACGGCCAGCCGGCCAAGATCGACCACTACCTAAAATGGAACGCGCGCGGCCCTAACGACGGCGACCTGGTGTTCGTGAGCGGAAACCCGGGCGGCACGGATAGGCAATTGACGGTGGATGAAATTAAAGATGTGCGCGATCGCGAACTGCCCGATTTGTTGCGCCTGCTCAATCGCCGCGAAGTGATGTGGGCGGCGTGGAGCCAGCGCTCCTTTGAAAATGCGCGCCGCAGCCGGGACGACTTGTTCAGTGCGCAGAACAGCCGCAAAGCTTTCGACGGACGAATTGCAGCGCTGCTCGACCCGGGAATCTGGATGTCGATCCAGCAGCGCGAAAAGCAATTGCGGGACGCCATCGCGGCGAATCCCAAATTCAAACCGGCGATGGACGCGTACGATCGCATCAGGAAAGCGCAGACGGAAATTGCGAAAATGGCACCGCGTTTCGCTTATCTGGAGCAGTCGCGACGCAACCCATCGGCCTATCGGAATCCGCGCTCGCTCAACAGCACGCTCTTTAAATATGCGCGTTTGCTAACCCGCGCGGTTGATGAGCGCGCCAAGCCGAACAACGAGCGCATTCCAATCTTTCGCGAGAGCGGTAAGGAATCGCTGGAACTGGATTTGTTTTCCACCGAGCCGATCTATGACGACTTCGAAATTCTCAACCTGGCGGATTCGTTAACCGATTTTGCGGAGCAATTTGGCGCCGACGATCCCATGGTCAAACAAGTACTGAGCGGTAAATCACCACAGGCGCGCGCGGTCGAGCTGGTAAGCGGGACAAAACTGAAACAGGTCGATCTTCGGAAAACGCTTTACGCGAGCGACGCGGCGGGATTGGCCGCAGCGCACGATCCGATGCTCGATCTCGCGCGTTTGATCGAGACGCCAGCGCGCGATTTAAAGAAGGCGCGTGATGCACAGGAGGAGATCAAGCAACAAGCATATGGCGAGATCGCTAAGGCGCGTTTTGCGATCGAGGGGACCAACAGTTACCCAGACGCAACGTTCACCCTGCGGTTGTCTTACGGCACCGCGCGCGGCTATGAAGAAGACGGAAAACAAATTCCGCCATTTACAAATTTCGCCGGCCTCTATCAACGCGTCGCCGAGCACGAAAACAAACCTCCGTTCGATTTACCACAGCGTTGGGTCGACAAGAAGGACGCGTTCGATCCGGAGACGCATTTTAATTTCGTCTCCGACGACGACATTATCGGTGGCAATAGCGGCAGCCCGGTCGTGAATAAAGCGAACGAGTTCGTCGGCATCATTTTTGACGGCAACATTCAGTCCCTCGTGCTCGACTGCATCTTCGCCGACAAACAAGCGCGCGCCGTCTCGGTCGATTCCTCCGCTATTACGGAAGCACTCCGGCGGATTTACGACGCGAGCGCGCTGGCTAACGAATTGGAAGGCGCTAAGAAATAACTTGTAGGCGCCGCGTCAGGCGCCATCAAGCTGCTTGAGCAGCGTCTTCCAGCGCGCCCAGGCCTCGTCGCGTGCTTTTCCATCGGCCTCGCGGAAGTTTGGATTACTCGGCTCGCCCGAGCGCATGAAGCCGTGGCCCGCGCCTTTATAAATCACCGGCTCATATTTCTTGCCGGCGGCTTTGATGAGCTCTTCCGTTTTCGGAATGCCCACGTTCACGCGCGCGTCGTTCTCGGCATAGAACCCGTAGACTGGACAGGGAATCTTCGCGATCTTTGCCGGATCATCGAGCGGCGTCCCGTAAAACGAATAGACGGCTTTCAATTTCGGGTTCGTGCTCGCGTAATCGAATGCCCATCCCCCACCCCGGCAAAATCCGCAGATGGCGAGCGTACCGTTGCCCGCCGGGATTTTCGTTAGGGCATAATCTGCCGTCGCATCGAGAACCGTCTTGATTTGCTCTTTGGTCACAGCCGAAACCGCTTTGCTTGCGCCGTCGCCGTCTTCGAATTTCTGACCGTTAAGGAAATCGGGGGCGATGGCAATAACGCCATTCTCGGCCAGTTCGTCACACAAACTGCGCAGCCAATCCGTCACGCCAAAGATCTCCTGAACCACGAGCATAACCGGCGCTTTGTCTTTGCGTTCCGGATAAACGACGAACGCTTTGATCGTGCGGTCGCCCGATTTAATATCGACCCACTCCGCGTGCCGCGGCGAGTTGTTCAAGCGGTCTTTGCCGAAATCCTTGTACTCCTGCGCGAAAAGCGATTGGACCAAGCAGATAATTGTCAGCGCTACGACGGTGTGCCTCATCGAATGAAGACGTCGATCTCGCGTTGATCAAGCGGTCGGCGCTGTGGCCGATGATTTCTTGCAGAAGATGGCATCGAGGCTGAAGCGACCACTGCCGTAGAAAAAGATAAATAGAAATAACCAGCAATAGGTAACGGCCAATTCGCCGTGATTTTGAATCGGAAACAATCCACCGTTGGCGTGCACCATGAAATAGGCGACGGCCATTTCACCGCTGGAAATCAAGGCCGCAATGCGTGTGAACAGACCAAGGGCGATCAAAAATCCACCGGCTAGTTCGATCCAGGCGCCGACCAAACCCAACGTGTCGAGCGGGCCACCGTGTCCACCGGGCGGAAATCCTAGAATTTTCTGGCCGCCGTGGCAGGCGAACATCAGCCCGACAATCAAACGCATGATGCAAAAAACCGTATCCGCATACTTACTGAGAGCGCTCATGCCGCGAGGTTGATGATGTCTATCTTTGCTGTCAAGCACACTGTAGCCGCTTTGCTCTGCGAAGCGCAGTTTGGATGTGAATTCGACTTACCTTGCGTCGCCCAGAGCCGACGGCGACAGCTAAACCGCCGTTACCTGCCGGCTGACGATGAGGAAATCCTGCTGACCCCACTCGCGGTTAAGGTGCTCCTTCAACTTCGTAAAATATTTTTGCGCCGCGATGTCGTCATTGGCGAGGACCCGCACGATCTCGATGCGATCGCGAAAAGTGTGATCGCCAATCTTCCACAGGCCTTCGTGTTCCTGGCGTAAATGCGTCAACCCGCCGAACTCGTCGACCAGCCGCTTTTTCAAATCCTTTAGCTTCTGCGGATCGATCGGCCGGCCGTCGTTGTGATGAAGTGGAACGTAAAGCTCGTACTCGAGCATGGCCGAGACTGTAGAGGCCGCTCTCCTCAGCGGCAAATTCTTCCGCTACGCCGCGAGCTCGAGCTCATTTCGCGGAATTCCGCGCAGCTCGAAAAGACGGATCAGAGTTTCCTCGATCAAGTTGTTCGGACACGATGCGCCGGCGGTGATTCCGACAACGATCGGACCGCTCGGCAGCCAGAAGTGCGAAACGACTTCCTGTTTCTCATGCAAGTTGTAATGCTTGATCTCGCCGGCCGAAACCAGGCGCGACGCGTTCAGGACAAAGTAAGTCGGCAGTTTTTCCTCGCCCATCTCGGCGAGATGTGAGGTGTTCGAGCTGTTGTAGCCGCCGACGACAAGGAGTAAATCCATTTTCACGTCGAGCAATTCACGCAACGCGTCCTGCCGTTCCTGGGTCGCGCCGCAGATCGTGTCGAAGAAGCGGAAATTTGTTGCGCCCAGCTCCGCGCCGTCCCGATCCGCGATCGCCTGACGGATTCTTCGCTGCACTTCTTCGGTCTCACCGCGCAACATCGTCGTCTGATTGGCGACGCCGACGGTTTTCAAATGCACATCGGGATCAAAGCCTGGCGAGTAAGCGCCGCGAAATTTTTCCAGGAAGGCCTGCTTATCGCCGCCGTGCCGGATGTAATCGCAAACGTAATCCGTATCGGACAGCGTAAGCACCACCAGATAGTGACCTTTGCCGTCGCCGAGCGCGCGCGAGCTCGTCGCTTTCGTTTCCTCATGCTCGGCTTTGCCGTGAATAATGGAGGTGGCCGATTCGCTGGCGTATTTGCGGACGCGTTTCCAAACACTCATCACGTCGCCACAGGTCGTATCCACGATCTGGCAACCGCGATCCTTGATTTGCTGTTGGATCGACAATTCCGTTCCAAACGCCGGCACGATGACGACGTCGTCCGGTTGCAGATCGGAAATGTCCGCCTGCTTGTTTCGGCCGGTCAGGTTCCTGATGCCTAACGACGAGATTTGCTCGTTGACCTCGGGATTGTGGATGATCTCACCCACGATGAAGAGGCGGCGTTCCTTGAAAACTTTGCGCGCGGCGTAGGCGAGATCGATCGCCCGCTCGACGCCGTAGCAAAAACCAAATTGCTTGGCCAGGCGCACGGTCGTATCGCCGACCGAAATAATTCCGCCCTGCCGGCGCACCTTGTCGACAATGTCGCTGCGATAATGTTGTTCGACCTGTTCCTGCACGGCCGCCATCACATCGGGCGTACGCAAGTTTACCTTCTCGCGCGCCGTCGTGCCGCTGGAGATGAGATTAGTACTCACAAAATCTGCGGCACTTTACCGCGGAGTGCCTATTCGAGCAATGTCCCGGTCGGCCTTTGAAATGCCGCGTCCGAAATCATGATGTGCGGATCGGGGTCAGGCGTGCGCGAATCATCCACGCGTTGCACCTTCGGACCGATCGTCTCGTCTTCCGGCTGCGTGGTCGCGATGCTCACCGGCGTGCCGATGTGCACAAGCGCATAAAACTTCGGCGCGGCTTCGCCTTTCAACCGCACGCAACCGTGCGTCCGTGGAACCGGATGCACGAAGCCCTGGTGAAATCCGTAAGCTGGCGCGAATTCACACCAATAACCCATCGGATAACCAACGTAGTGTCCACCGCCCCCACCGGTCGAAGGAACGATGTGATCGCCATTCACGCTGAAGCCGTAGGAGCCGGAGCGTTTCTTCTCGATCTTGTTGTAAATGGTGAAGTTGCCGCGCGGCGTCGGTTTGTTAGGCAGACCGACCGAAACCGCCGCGGCCATGAGACACCGGTCGCCTTCCATTACGTAAACGTTTTGTTTCGAGAGCGATAATTTCACTCGCACCTTCGACGGATCGCTCGGCTTATAAGCCGTGACGTGGTAAGGCCCTCCGCCCCCGCGGGCAGCGAGCGGGCCGGTTTCGCAACTGGTCAACATCGAGGCCAAAGCGGCTACGGCTGCCAGAAATAAAAAGCGGGAAGCATTTCTCATAACTCCCCTATTGGAGAAGCAGGCGAGGTTTTTGTCAACCTCAGCGATCCTCACGCAGGATTTCGTCGAATGGTTCATACACGTGCGCGTAAAACGGATAAGGCCGTTCCGCCTTTGCCGGACGATAGCGCCAATGTTTATACATCCAGAGCCAGGGCGCCGGATTTTTTCGCAGGTGCGGTTCAAACGAATTCCAGCAGGCCTGTGCGATTTGCTGCGGCGTCATTCCCTCGCCGTCGATCTTGCGATGAAAGACGATGCGATAACGGCCGTCCGGCAACGGTTCGGTATGCGCCGGCACGATCGGCACACTGGTCTGCTGATGGAGCCACGCGTGCGCCGAAGTCACGCTCGTTTTCAATCCGAAACAATCAATCGCGACTGCGCCCTGGTCGGGCGGAATCGTTAGATCGACAAGCAGCGCCGTGCGCCCTTTGCGCCGCAGCACCTTGTAAAGCCGGACAATCCCGCGCTCGCGTGGAATCAACTCGTGGCCGGACCGCTCGCGTATTTTTTTGAAGATCGGATCTAGTAAGGAGTTCTTGAATTCCTGGGCGATGATCGTGCCGGTCAAACCAAGAAATCCGCACGTCAAGCTCAACCATTCGAAATTGCTGTAGTGATAACAGGCAATCAGAACGCTGCGCTCCGGACCGGTGGTCTGGGTAATTTCACCCAGATTTTCCATCTCGATGTAATCCGGAAAACTTTCGCGCGTCAGGCGCGGGCTCCAGAAAAGATCGAGCATGGTCCGGGCGAAATGTTGAAACGATTCGCGCACGATTCGTCTGCGATCGGCGCTCGACATTTGATCGCCAAACGCCACCTCGAGATTGCTCAACGCCACTTTGCGCCCGTGTCGATCGAAGATCGACATAAGCGAGCCGAGAAAATTGGCCAGCTGGAAACAAGCTCTTCTCGACAAAAGCGGGATCAGCTTCGTCGCGAGACGAAGCCCGATCCACTCGAGCCGGTAACGAAACCGTTTCCACCGTGAAGGCATTGGCGCATTCTAACGTGAGGCGCGAGAGCCGCTAGTGCTTCCGCTTGGCCACGAACTCTGTGACTTTCGCTGCAACCAGATCACGCAGAGTGCGCGGGAGGTTTGCGGCGCGGCGGTTAAATTCACGCATCACCTCAGCTTCGGGAAACGAGCCATCCGGTACCAGAATTGGTGTGCGGTTCCATTCTGCTTTGTCTTCGCCGCTGTCGATTGCCATATGGGTGAAACCGCGGCCGCTGAGCCACATCAGCGCACGCTCCCAGTGCGGTTTGCCATAACAAAGTTGAAATCCCTGTATTGTGTCACCAGCCGTGTACCAGACAATGAAATCGAAATAATCGTCAGACATCCAACGCCGATCGTAATCGCCGCGCACTTTTTCTTTGGGGGCTTCTGCCAGCATGATTGACTTGACCTTGTTCAATCCTACCTTGCAAATGCGCACGCTGGCGCGGCGCGCAGTGTGAAAAACGTCCTTTTTGTTTGCACCGGTAATATTTGCCGCAGCCCCATTGCCGAGGGCCTTTTTCGCCGTTTAATCGGCAACCGCAAGGACATCGAAGTCGCTTCGGCCGGCGTACACGCAGTGCGCGGTCAACCGCCGAGCCTTTACGCGGTGCAGGTTTGCGAAGACGAAGGGGTCGATATCACCGGACTGCGCAGCCAGCCGTTGACCTCCACTCTGGTCGATCAAGCCACACACATTTTCGCCATGACCGGCGCGCATCTCGAAACGATTCATCTCCTCTTCCCTCACGGCGCCGAGAAATCTTATCTCATCCGCGAATTCGAAGAACCGGGCACAACCGTCTGGCGCGATGTGCCCGATCCGATCGGCCTGGGCCGCGACGTTTATGAAACGTGCGCGCGCACGATCAAAAACGCTTTACCGAGCGTGCTCGCCTTCGTAGAACAAAGCGCGCTTGTTCCGCCGGGCGCGGCCCGCACCGGCAGCACGTATTTCATGAGCGAACCACCTCAACGAACCGAAGCCGAAAGATCGACATCTTCGTGTCGGATTTACGGCGAAGCCCTGCGCAAGACCGACCCGGAAATCTTCGACGTGGTCATGGCGGAGGAGAAACGTCAGCGCGAAAACATCGAATTGATTGCCTCGGAAAATTTCACGAGCCGGGCGGTGATGGAAGCGCAAGGCAGCGTGTTGACCAACAAATACGCCGAAGGTTATCCGAAGAAGCGCTGGTACGGTGGCTGCGAAAATGTCGATACGGCCGAGCAATTGGCGATTGATCGCGCGAAGCGACTCTTCGGTTGCGAGCACGTCAATGTGCAACCGCACAGCGGCGCGCAGGCGAACATGGCGGTCTATTTTTCGATGATCAAACCGGGCGACAAGATTCTGGCGATGAATCTTGCGCACGGCGGCCATCTCACGCACGGGCACCCGGCGAATTTCTCCGGCAAATTCTACAACGTCGCGCAGTACGGCGTGAGCGAGAAAACCGAGCAGATCGATTACGACGCATTGCAAAAACAAGCGGAGGAAGTGCGGCCGGCCATGATTACTGCCGGCGCGTCGGCTTATCCGCGTATCATCGATTTCCCACGACTGCGCCAAATCGCGGACTCCGTCGGCGCGATTCTTTTCGTCGACATGGCCCACATTGCCGGCCTGGTCGCTGGTGGCCAGCATCCCAGCCCGATCCCGCATGCGCAATTCGTCACCACCACCACGCACAAAAGTTTGCGTGGTCCGCGTGGCGGCATCGTCCTGTGCGAAGAAAAATTCGCCAAGCAAATCGACGCGACGGTGTTTCCCGGCGTGCAAGGCGGCCCGTTGATGCATGTGATCGCCGCAAAAGCGGTCTGTTTCCATGAAGCGCTTCAGCCGCAGTTCCGCGAATACCAGCGGCAAGTGGTTGTAAACGCGAAAGCCCTCGCCGCTGGGTTAGCCAAGCACGGCTATCGCATCGTCTCGGGCGGAACGGATAATCATTTGATGCTTGTCGATCTTCGACCAAAGGAAATTAACGGGAAGGAAGCCCAGGAAGTTCTCGATCGTGCCGGCATCACCGTGAACAAAAACGGGATTCCGTTCGACACTTACCCGATTTTCAAACCGGGCGGCATTCGTGTCGGCACGCCGGCGGTCACCACGCGCGGAATGAAAGAGGAAGAGATGCTCGAGATTTCCGATCTCGTCGCGGAAGCACTCCAAAACCGCACCGATGAAAAAGCCCTCGAACGCGTTCGAGGAAAAGTTCGCGATCTCACGCGAAGATTTCCGCTGCCGTCTTAAACCGCCGGTGCGCTCATGAATCGCACTGCGGACCAATCACAGGCGAATCCACTGCGCGAAGGTTTGTCGACCCGCGCGGTGCCGCAGCCTTGCGCCATCGTGATTTTTGGCGCGACGGGCGACCTCACGCATCGCAAACTCGTGCCCGCGCTTTACAATTTGGCCGCTGATGGAGAATTGCCGCCCGCCGTCGCCGTGATCGGTTTTGCGCGACGTCCAAAGAAGGACGACGAATTTCGCACCGAAATGGAGGAAGCGACCCGGAAATTTTCGCGGCAACCGGTCCGGGACGAGATCTGGAAAACTTTTGCCCAGTCCCTTTTTTATCATCAAAGCGAATTCGCCGACGGTGACGGTTACAAAAAACTGGCCGAACAGCTGGCCAAGATCGACAAGGAGCGCGGCACGCGCGGTAATCGGCTTTTCTATCTCGCCGTCGCGCCGGATCAATTCGAGCCCATTCTGAAAAATCTCAAAGCCGCCGGATTGAATCAGGCACCGGAAGGAAGCTGGGCGCGCGTGATCGTCGAGAAACCGTTCGGCACCGACCTCGCCTCCGCGCGTGAGCTCAATCGCATCGTGCAGAGTGCTTTCTCCGAAGAGCAAACTTATCGGATCGATCACTTCCTCGGCAAGGAAACCGCGCAAAACATTCTCGTGCTGCGTTTCGCCAACGCGATTTTCGAACCGCTCTGGAACACGCGCTATATCGACCATGTCCAGATCACGGCGGCGGAAACGCTCGGCGTGGAGGGCAGGGCCGGTTATTACGAAGGCGCCGGTGCATTGCGCGACATGGTGCAGAATCACCTGCTCCAGCTGCTCTGTCTGGTAGCGATGGAAGCGCCGACCGATCTCCGCGCCGATAGTATTCGCGACGAGAAAGTTAAAGTCGTCCGATCGCTACGACGGATGCGGGGAGCGGACGTGGCAAAAAATGTGGTGCGCGGCCAGTACGCCGAAGGCGCAATCAACGGCCAACCGGTCCCGGCTTATCGCCAGGAAAAAAATGTCGATCCAAAATCGACGACCGAAACCTATGCCGCCGTGCGCCTGCACATCGACAATTGGCGCTGGGCGGACGTGCCGGTTTACCTGCGCGTTGGCAAACGATTGCCAAAATCCGCCACCGAAATTTCCGTGCATTTCAAAAAGGCTCCGGCCGTTTTGTTCAACAAAGAAACCGTTACGATCGATCAAAACGTTCTCGTGATTCGGATCCAACCGGACGAAGGAATTTCATTGCGTATGCTGGCAAAAATTCCGGGGACAAGCTTGCGGATCGAGCCGGTGAAGATGGATTTTCACTACGGGACTTCCTTTGGCAAAGCGAGCCCGGAGGCGTACGAGCGCTTGCTGCTCGATGCCATGAGCGGTGATGCCACGCTTTTTGCGCGGCGTGACGAAGTTGAAGAAGCCTGGGCTTTCATCGACTCGATCGAAGAAGCCTGGCACGCCAAGAAAGATGCGCCCGAGCTAAATTTTTATCCGGCAGGATCGTGGGGGCCGGAAGCAGCGGACGATTTACTTGCCCGCGATGGCCGTGCGTGGCGACGATTATGAACACTTTCGGCGTTTCATCAGCCGTGTCATCCCGAGCGACGCGAGGGACCTCTCAAAAACAGAACGCGTCACACGTCGATGCGAGATCCTTCGCATCCGCTCAGGATGACCGCGCTTTTTGATTTATGGCCGCGACTTCTGAAAATTATTCGCTCGGTCTTCAGGTGGAGATCGGCAAGATCGACACAGAGTTGAAAAAGCTCTGGGCGGAAAGCGCGGGCACGATGACGCGCGCCTCGCTCGCGAACCTCGCTGTTTACAGCGAAGCGCGAGGCTCGCTTGAGAAAAACACACAGCTTGTTGCTGAAATCACGCGCAACCATGCCTGCCGTGTGATCGTCATTGGCGCCAACCCGAACGCCAAAGAAAACCGGGTCGAAGCATGGATCAGCGCCCATTGCCACGTCAGCCAGGCCGGAGGCAAACAAGTTTGCTCGGAACAAATTTCTTTTCTGCTCGAAGGCCCCTGCACGCGTCTGCTGCCGAACATTGTTTTTTCGCAGCTCGATTCCGACCTGCCATTTTATTTCTGGTGGCAGGGCGAGCTGCACGACCCGATGGACGCGCAATTGTGGGAATGGGTGGACCGCTTCATCTACGACAGCCAAGCCTGGAAAAATTTCGGCGCGCAAATGGAGCTGGTCGAGACAGCGCAACGCGAAGCCAAGCAGCGCATCGTCTTGTGCGACTTGAATTGGACGCGGCTCGACAAGATCCGCATGGCGCTGGCGCAATTCTTCGATCATCCCGCTTCGCATCGTCATTTCGGCAAGATCGCGAGCGTGCACATCGATTATGCGCCGGGGTCCAGGTCGGCGGCTCTTCTGGTCGCAGGATGGCTCGGTGCGCAACTGAATTGGCGCGCGGAAAAAACGGACAAGCCCGACCGCTTTCGATTTGTGGACGTAGACGGGCGCAAGATCGACATCGACCTGCGGGAGCGCGCCGGCGAACCCGTCGGCGAAATCCGGCTGGTTTCGGACGAGGTCGAGTTCCTAGTCGCGCATGCGGAATGTGGCGATCTGCTCGAGGTTTCGCGGGGCAAGCCGGGCGAGAAGCGCATGGGCCAATTGATGCCCGCCCAGGCAAATAATCCGGTCGAGCTGATGACCCAGGAATTGTTACGCGGCGGACCGCATCGCGTCTATTTGCGGGCGATCAACTGCGTGCGGGAGTTGTTTTAAGCCGCAGAGGCTCTCGCCTTCGCACGGCTCCTGCTCTTAAGCAGGCATGCTGGAACCAATTCTCAAACCCACGGTGGCGGTTTTGATCGCTTGCCTGTTTCTGTCAGGTTGCTCGTACTTCTCTCCGGCCGCGCGGAGACAGGCGGCGTATCAAAAATACATTCGGAAACACATGAGCGAGCGGGCAAAGATGCGGGCTAAGTACCAGGCGAAATACAAGTCTTCCAAACCGCCCCGAATGCCCACCTCGCCGTCCGAACAGAAGGTGACCGCCGATGCCGGCAGCGGCCCGCAGTCGATGAGCGCCGCTCAATCGCAACCTAGCGAATAGTTTTCGCTACTCGGCCGGCGCGCGCTTGACCGGGATCGGTTTTCCCTTGGCGTCAACCGCGACGTACACGAACACCGCGCGCGTAACGCGGATTTGTTCGCCCGTCATGTAACGCTGCGCCCACACCTCGACTGGAATTGTCATCGACGTCCGGCCGATTTTCTCGACCCATGCATAACACGCTACGGTATCGCCGACCCGCACCGGTTGAAGAAATGCCATCGCTTCAATCGCCACCGTGACGACGCGCGCCTTGGCCACTTTGGCAGCGAGAATAGCGCTGCCCAAATCCATCTGCGCGACCAGCCATCCGCCGAAAATATCGCCATCGCGATTTGTATCCTTCGGCATGGCGATCGTCTGAATGACGAGCTCGCCCTTGGGTTGATCAGCCGGTTCCATTTCCGCGACAATAACGACTGTAGGAGAAGCTGTCAGCTTCCCAATCTGTTACAGGATCAACATGCAATCACCATAACTGTAGAAGCGATAGCGCGCGCGAATGGCCTCGTCATAGGCGCGCAGGATGAATTCGCGCCCGGCGAACGCGCTCACCAGCATCAGCAGAGTCGAGCGCGGCAGATGAAAGTTGGTGAGCAGCGCGTCAACCATTCGAAACTCGAACGGCGGATAAATAAAAATGTCGGTCTCGCCTGACATTGGAGGGACGCGCTCTGTCGCGTCCGAAGATTTTTGGGACGACACAGAGGTCGTCCCTCCAACCCGTACGGCCGATTCCAGAACGCGCACCGTTGTCGTCCCAACCGCGACGATCCGTTTGGCATTGTCGATCTTGCGCGCGGCTTCGTCGGAAATGGAGAACTGCTCGGCGTGCATCTTGTGCTCGGCCACGTTCTCGGTCTTGATCGGCCGAAAGGTTCCGGGGCCAACGTGCAACGTCACAAACGTGTGCGGAATTGCGCGCAGCATTTCCGCCGTGAAATGTAAACCCGCGGTCGGCGCGGCGACCGCGCCGGCTTCGCGCGCGAAGACCGTCTGATACCGCACGTTGTCGTCCGCATCGCTCGGCCTCTCGATGTAAGGCGGTAACGGCATTGAACCGCCGGTGTAAAGATCGACATCTTCACTCAGGGCGATAACACGTTCACCACCGGGCAGAATTTCCTCAACCGTGGCGGTGACTTTGTCGATCTCGGCGGATGCGCCGACACGCATCTTTCGGCCAGGCTTGACCAAACTCTTCCACCGTTTCGGTCCGAGACGCTCGAGAAATAAAAATTCCACCGCGCTATCATTGGAAAATTTCCGCGCGGCCAGCACGCGCGTGTCGTTCAGCACGAGAAGATCGCCCGGCGAAAGAAAATTTTTCAACTCGCGAAATTGTCGATGCTCGATTGTTTGCCCGTCGCGCCGCAGGACCATCATGCGCGACTCATCGCGTCGCGGCAAAGGTCGATTAGCGACCAATGCTCTCGGCAAAGGGTAATTGTAGTCGCTCAATTGTGCGCTCATCCGATGACAATCAAAAGAATTGCGCGTGAACGCAAAATTTCACATGCTGGCCTATGCTTCGCCCGGCGCTCGATTTGGTCTTGTCCGCCCTCGAGCAAATCCGCGAAAACCCGAGGCGCCGGCTTTGTGCCTCGCGCGCTGCGCTTGCCCAACTCTTCGATGCCAGTCCGGTGGAGGCGGGCACGTCGAGCGAATCCGAAAGCGTTCGCAAGCCAAAGATCGACATGCTCGGATCGATTCAGAAGCGCGTTTCTGTCTGCGCGAAATGTCCGCACCTCGCCAGTTCGCGCACGCAGACAGTTTTTGGTGTCGGCAATCCCGACGCCGATTTGATGTTCATCGGCGAAGCGCCTGGTGCCGACGAAGACGCGCAAGGCGAACCGTTCGTCGGGCGCGCCGGACAACTGCTCACGAGAATCATCGAGACAATGGGGTTTGCGCGCGGCGACGTTTACATCGCCAACATTTTGAAATGCCGCCCCGACATGCCGGCCGGCTCGTTTGGAAATCGCGCGCCCACGCCGGTCGAAATGCAAACCTGCCGTCCGTATCTGGTCGAACAGATCAACGTGATTCAACCCAAAGTGATCGTCGCCCTGGGCGCGACTGCGGTCGAAGGGTTGCTCGGCACGCACGGCCCGATGCGCGATTTGCGCGGCCGCTGGCATACCTGTAACGAAACGCCGCTGATGATCACGTATCATCCAGCCTATTTGCTGCGCAATCAGTCGCCCTCGGAAAAGCGAAAGGTTTGGGAAGATATGTTGCAGGTGCTCGAACGGCTCGAACGGCCGGTTACGGAGAAGCAACGGAAATATTTTTTGTAGCGGCCGCCAGCAAAAGCCGGCGAAACATTCGATCGATTGATTGTCGATCCGCCAACGTAATGGCGATCGAGGCGACAATGCGGCGGACTTCGGAGCGCGGCACTTTGATCTTGCGCTGCAATTCGGTCGGCCCCGCCGCACGCAAAAGCGCAAGGGTGCGCGCGCCGATTAGCGCCGGCAATGCGGTGGCGCCGCGAACACGACGGTTGTGAATGGCATTGATGTATTCGATACCGGCAGTAAGGCCGCGTTGCGCTTCTTCGCGCCACTTTTCCAGAACGAACTCGAAACGGCCCGGCTCACGCAAAATGTGCGACGGATCGAGCCCGATCTCCTCCAGCTCCTGCACCGGAAAATAACATCTGCCCGCCTGCAAATCCGAATGCGCGTCGCGCAGAATGTTGATCAGTTGCAGACCGTTTCCGTAGCGCTTGCCCAGCTCCGCCATTCCACCCTCGGGCACGTCGGAAAAATTCCGGACATGACGAAAGCAAAGTCTTGTCCAGAACTCGCCGACGCATCCGGCGACGAGATAGGTGTATTCGTGAAGTTCCAGGTCGGTCGCGAGGGCGTGCGGTTTCGTTGGATCTCCAGACCGAGCGAGGTCGAGCGCTTGTCCTTTCGTGATTTTGCCAAGCACGGCGCGAACGTCGTCGCGATCGTCGCTGCTCAATCGATCAAGAAAATCGAAACACGCCGGCAACGCTTCGATCAGGTTTCGTTCCGCTTCGTTCGTCTGCAAAAGGAGAAATGAATTTGCAAGATCGACAATCGCGCCTTCAAAAGCACCGCCCTCAATCACGTCCTCAAGTTCACGGAGAGTTTCTATGCGCATCTCGACAGGAATTTCCGACGTGTCGGCCACAGTGTCGGTGGCGCGCGCGAGCAAATAGGCCAAACCCACCGGCTCGCGCAGTTTTCTCGGCAAAAGTCGAATCGAAATGTAAAACGATCGGGAAACCGAGCGCAGAACCGGACCGAGCAGTTTTCGCGATGGAATCACGTCGCGGTTGCTTCCGTTCTCATTCCCCCCCAGCGCGCCCGACATTCTTCAACTCGATGCGGGCAGGCGCAAAATTTCCCAAACCTATCTGTCCCGCCACCTCGATATAAATCGCGGAGCGATCGATGGGCGGCAGGCCGGCCTGCACGCGCCATTGCGTCAGTCGTTTTAACGCAATGGCGTCGAGCGCCACGGCGTCTTTGCTCGCGTAAAGGGTGGCATGATGAAGGGAAAAATTTGGCTGGGCTTGAGGACCGCCGCCATACTGCGCCACGAGCCCATCCATTACATTGAGCACGACTTTGTTTCGAATGAGCGGGTTGCTGTAAATCTCTGCGATACTGGCCGCGCCAAACCCGAATCCCTGAGAAAAGCGACGCCAGTTGTCGATGTTGGGAATGGTAACGTTGTAAAGACAACCGGCGACGCCGTTCGTTTCACTGTTACACATAACCGGCACATTAATGATCTTGGTCACTTCATTCGCGATGATCTTGGAAAAATGACTGATGTTGCTGGTGTTTGCGGTGTCAGACAGAGGCACCGTTTTGCCAAGCTCAGGATTGTACTCGAAGTCGCCCCATATCAGTTTGCCTAACAACGGCGCGGAAAGTGTCGCCTTCAGGTCGTAACCTTCGCGCGGCGCAATCGACTTTAGTTGATACCCTTCGTCGCCGGGCTGGTAGCCGGCTTCCTTAATCCCGCCTAACGAACGGTCCCAGACGATAATATCTTTGCGAGCGTGGCCCGCCGCGACCAATCCGTCGACGATCGCGTTGACCACGGCATGGTGCGTCGTGAAAAGCTCACCGCCAGCGGCCGAAATCTTGATGCCGATTTTGTCGTTTGGTTCAACCAGTGACGACCATGCCTTGGCAATGTCGGTCTGGCCAGTAACGGACAGAATGAGCCGATCGACCATCTTGCGAACGATCTTCGAATTCGCGTGATAATCAGTGATCGCGTCCGGATCATGCGCCGCCCAAACAATCGACGGTGTCGGCGCAGGCGGCGGCGACTGCGCGGAAGCCGAAGCGATGGCACAAAAGAAAACAACAGCTAGGTTTCGGAGTCTTGTCATGGCGAGCGAAGTCGAGACATCTCTCATGGTTAACAGTAAGAGATTCCTCGACTCCGCTCGGAATGACAAGAAAAGCCCAACCGAGTTTATGAGTCGCTGCGCCAATAACAACTCTGCATCGGTCTCAGACATGACCCGGCACATTTACGTTCACATTCCGTTCTGCGCGCGGATTTGTCCGTATTGCGCCTTTTACAAGGATTTGCTCGACCGTTCGCAAACGCGGCGTTTTTGCGAGGCAATCTTGGGCGAGCTGAAGCAACATCGACAAATACGCCCGTCGACAATTTATTTTGGCGGCGGCACGCCCACCGCACTCACGACGTCACAGTTGGAATTCCTGCTCGGAGGATTTGGGACGCTACTTGATTTGTCGGAGCTCCAAGAGTGGACGATTGAAGCCAATCCCGGAAGTGTGTCGGCGCGCAAGGCGGAGGTCCTGAAGAGATTCGGCATCAATCGCGTCAGCATGGGCGTGCAAAGCTGGGACGATGCGCTGTTGAAAGTTCTCGGACGCGAACACGACGCGAAACAGGCGCAGCAATCGTTTCGCATTCTGCGGAACGCGGGGTTCTCGAACATCAATGTCGATCTTATGTTCGGACTTCCCGGGCAAACTACAGAGCAATGGAAAGCGACGTTAGAAACAACAATCGCGCTCGAGCCGGAACACGTTTCCGCTTACTGCCTGACTTATGAAGAGGACACCGAATTCTTCCTTCGGCAGGCGCGCGGCGAACTTCGCGCCAATCCGGAAAGCGACGCGGGCTTTTTCGAAATGACGATGTCGATCTTAGAAGCCGCCGGTTACGAGCATTACGAGATCTCGAACTACGCGCGGCCCGGTTATTCATCCTTGCATAATCGCGCTTACTGGGCGGGCGAAGATTATCTCGGCCTTGGCCCGAGCGCTTTCTCGACTATCGGAGAACAACGCTGGCAGAACGTTCCCGATTACCGCGGCTACGCCGAGCGGGTCTTGTCGAATCAATCGCCCGTCGGCTCGACAGAAAATCTCACTCGCGAGATGAAGCGCGCGGAGCGAATCGCGCTTTCGTTGCGCACATGCGAGGGCGTTTCCGCCGCATTGCTCGAGCCTTTCCCGAATGAAACGCGCGAATTCACCACGCTCGGTTTGCTGCAACGGTCGAACGGCAATTTCATTCTCACGCCGCGCGGCAAGTTGCTGGCCGACTCGGTCGCGGAAGCGTTCGTATAAGGTAGGGACGGATCTCCGAGCCGTCCGACTAATTTGGAATTCGACGGACGCCCCGGAGGTGCGTCCCTACCAAATTATTGGACGGCGCCGTAACGACGCTGACGCCGTCCAAATTCTTCCACCGCGGCAGCGAGATCTTTTCTGGTAAAGTCGGGCCAAAGTTTCGGCGTCACGTACATTTCGGTGTAGGAAAGTTGCCAGAGGAGAAAGTTCGACAAGCGCATCTCGCCTGAAGTGCGAATGAGGAGATCGGGATCGGGATAATATCGCGTGTAAAGATGTTTGCTGAACATCTCGACGTCGATCATCGCCTTGTCGATATGCCCGAGCTCGACGGCGCGGAGCAGGCTTTTTATTCCGTCGATGATTTCGAGCCGTGCGCCGTAGCTCAAAGCTAGAATTAAAGTCAGACCGTCGTTGTTTGCAGTCGCCTCGATCGACTTATGCAGTTGCTGCTGACACGAATCGGGAAGATCGGTCAACCGACCGATGGCTTGAAGCCGAACATTCTTTTCCAGGAGCTCGGGCGTTTTTTCCTTCAGAAATTTTTCGAGCAGCCGCATCAACGCAATCACTTCCGTCTTCGGTCGCTGCCAATTTTCGGCGGAAAAAGCGTAAAGCGTCAGATACTCCACCTTCAATTCGCCACAGCCCTCGACGCATTCGCGCACCGCTTTCGCGCCTTCTTCATGACCTTTGATTCGCGGCAAGCCGCGCGATTTCGCCCATCGCCCATTGCCGTCCATGATGATGGCGATGTGTCTTGGAGTGACTCTGCTGCTGCTCGATGGCATCGCCGGATTCTACACCAGAATCGTCTGACCGCGGGCCGGACCGACACTCAAGATCGACAATCGCGCGCCGGTCAGCTCGCAAATTCGCCGGACATAGCGTTTCGCTTGCGCAGGAAGTTGCGACAGTTTTTTTACGGATTGGGTCGATTGATTCCACCCGCGATGTTCTTCGTAGATCGGTTCGCAATTCTCTAATTGCACCGCATCGCATGGCGGAACATCGAGACGTTTTCCATTCAATCGATACCCAACACAGACTCGAATTCGGTCGACATGATCGAGTCCGTCCAGATTTGTAATCGCGAGTTCGTCGATGCCGTTAATCATCGCGGCGTAGTGCGTCGCGACTGCGTCAAACCAACCGCAGCGCCGGGCGCGTCCGGTGGTGGCGCCAAATTCGCGTCCAAGCTTGTGCAACATATCCGCGAATTGTCGATCTTCCGTCGGCAACGGGCCTTCGCCCACGCGCGTCGTGTAAGCTTTCATCACGCCGAGCACGCGATCCATGCGATGCGGCGGAACGCCCGTGCCCGTGCAGGCGCCGCCGGCAGTCGTGTTAGACGACGTGACGTAAGGATACGTCCCGTGATCGATGTCGAGAAATGTTCCCTGCGCGCCTTCGAACAAGAGGCCTTTGCCGCGCTCCATGGCGCGATGGAGATACACGACCGTGTTCGCCACAAACGGCCTCAGTTTTTTTCCAGCGGCAAGATAACTTGCGTTGACTTCGTCGTAGTTGATCGGCCGGGCACCGAGCGCACGAAGGATTGCGTTGTTCTCGCGAATTTTCGCCTGCAACTTTTTCGAGAACAAAACCGGCTGCATCAGGTCGGACATGCGCAAACCGGTGCGCGCAGCTTTGTCGCCGTAGGCTGGACCAATGCCGCGTTTCGTCGTCCCAATTTTGGCGCGGCCTTTACGCAGCTCGCGCTGTTCGTCGAGCACGCGATGATAAGGCATCACCAGATGCGCGCAGTCGCTGATGAGAAGGTTGTTGTCGATCTTGATTCCGAGTTTGCGCAGCCCCTCGATTTCGCTCACGAGCGCGAGCGGATCGATCACGACGCCGTTGCCGATCACACAAACTTTTCCACGGCGCAAAATGCCCGACGGAATCAAATGCAAAATGTATTTTGCGCCCTGATGGATAACGGTGTGGCCGGCGTTGTTGCCCCCCTGGCTGCGCACGACGATGTCGGCCTTCGCCGTCAGCACGTCGATGATCTTGCCCTTCCCTTCGTCACCCCATTGTGCGCCGATCAAAATTGTATTTGCCATTGGAATTGAAAACTGGGCAAAAAATTTTCCCGATGCATCTGGCAAGACGCGATCGGGACTTGCCGACGAACGATAGGAAGCGGGCGGGAAGCTGCAAGGCCTTTTGCACAACCGCGCAATTCAGAAAACGTTCGCAGGGAAGATCGACATCTACGACCTAAGGACACATCCACTTTTGCCGTCAGCGGCGTAACATCATATCATGCGCACAATACTATTGATCATCTTGATTCTATTACTGATCGGAGCGTTGCCGACCTGGCCCTACAGCAGTGGCTGGGGTTACTACCCAAGCGGCGGGCTCATCATCCTGATCATATTAATCCTACTCTTGGTGCGCGGCGCCTAGGCGAAAACCCGGGGCGACGGCGGCGAGCGCCAGCAGCTTTAATGGCTGCTTTGCGCAGCGACCGCTTTCTTTAGAGCCGCGGCCGATTCGCTGGTGCCGCCACCGGAATGGCCATGCGAATAATTACGCTTCTTGTCGAAGTTGATCTTGGCATCGCGGGTGAAAGTGTTCATCGCGATGCGATAGGAAGCGCTGCTCGCCTGCAGATGTCGATGTGAATTGATGAACTGCGTCGGGTCGTAATAATTGCTGAAATCGCGCGCGAACGCGGCCCGGCTCATCCCGATCTCAAGATTCTTACGGATCTCCAGGTGCAAGTGCGCATCATAAAGTCCGTGTGCATTTCCCATCGTGGCAATTTTTTGGCCGCGCGCCACGGCCTGGCCGCGATGGACGAGCATCGTGTTGAGGTGGCCATAGAGCGAATCGATATTCTTGATCATTCCATTGTCACGATAGCTGTGACGTACGATCACGACGTTTCCCCAGCCCATGTGACAGTCCCGCGCGAAAACCACCACGCCGTCGCCAATGCAGTAAATCGGGTCGCCGAGGTCGGTGTCGCCCCCGCGAACTCCATCCCAATCTTCGCCGAGATGGCCGTGCGAACGGAAACCGCGCGCCTTGTAGTAGCCCTGGGCATCGGGTTTGCCGACGGGGAAATCAAAACCGTCCGCTAACTTGGTAAAGGCCGTGTCGCCCCGAAACGTGACGGGCTGCGCGGTGGACTCAGCGTCGGACGTTGATTTACTCGAAGTCCGAGACGCGATGCTTTGAAGTCTGTTCGGGGGCTGGGCGAGCGTTTGGGCAGTGCTGGTTTGTTCAGCGCGAACTTCTTTTCGCGGCGTCCATGAAATAAGCGGCTGAGATTTTTTCGTTTGCGCAAGCGCGGGCGCTGCGGGCGACGGCTCCTTTGTATGAACTTCGGCTTTGACTGGTTCAACCACAGGCTGCGCGTTCGCGATCTTTGCCGCGGACGATTTCGTTGGATCGACATTCACGCTTTTCGCCGGCGACGATGATTTCACCGATTGAGCAACGGCGTTCGCTGCCGGTTTTCCCAGTTCTACAACTGGCTGCGCGTTCGCACTTTTCGACGACGATGGCTTAACCGTTTGCGCGACGGAGTTTGTTGGCGGCGCGGCCGGTAGTTTCGCCGACTCGGCAATCGGCGGAGCTGGGGCCGGCTCCTTCGCGGCGGGTGGCGCTTTCACAGTCTGCGTGTTAACGAGGCCTTTCTTAGGCCAGAGCAATTTCCCGGTCCCACTGCTTGCTGACTTCGTGTCGACCAACACGCTCGGTTCCGGTTTACGCACGGGCGGTGGTGTGGAGGCCGTCGTTTCCTTTTCTTGCGGCTTTGCTTTCGCGGACTGAGCGACTGCCGGTGGAGCCGGTGCTTTTTCCTTCACGATTTGCACCATCGGCGATTGCTGCTTCGCCACGCGCTCCTTTACAGGCTGTGCTTTGGGAAAGCTTTCACTAACGGGTTGAGCCTTCGGAAAATTTTCCCTGGCCAATGACGGACTCGTCGATGGCTCATGTTTGACCGCTTCCGCTTTTTTGATCGGCTCTGCCTTCTTCGGTTGCGAGGTCGCGTGATGAGCGCCGCCCTCGCGAGCGATCATCACCTCTTGTGCATAACTTTGTCCGAACAACGCGATGCAGCACAGAGAGGAAATGGCGACCGTCCGAACCATGAGCGGACGCCCGTTTTAGACTTATTCACAGGCGCTGGCAAGCCGATTTACAGCTTTTTGAAAAAATTATTTCGGTTGGGCCGGAACGATCCGCAACACCGGCAGGGGAAAACGCAGTTTCAACTCGTCGCCGAGGTAAATTTCGACGTGGTGGAGGCCGTATTGCTGAAATTGCAGACCGCCGAAGTAATGAACATTGGTGGCGTGGCCTTCCATCTCCTTGAGCACAAACTCCACTTCCGCCTGCGCGATGACCTGCTGCTCGTCCACGCCGACGATCCGCGATTTTTGCCGAAACTTTCCCGCGCCCGAACACCAGCGCGTCCAGATGCAAAGGCGCATGTAATTGATCGGCAATGTCGGAGTCGGGATGACGTTGATCACGCCGACGAGTGTTTGCATGCCGTTAAATTCACAGCGCACATCTTCGCAAAGGACCGCGCTCTGCAAATCCGGCAGGATGACTTCTTGTTCCATCGACAAATTAGATTCCGCCGCGCATGAGCAACATCAACAGGAGAATTCCGAGCACGATCCGGTAGATCGCAAACGGCGCGAACCCACGCGCTCGGACCCAGCGCATGAACCACGCGACCACGGCCAGTGCAACGATAAATGAAATCGCAAAACCGATTGCGAGCACGATCCATCGATGACCACTCACATGCAGCGGCGCGAGATCACTGCTGTCGTGGCTCGGCTTGAGGGTTTTGAGCAAGTCATAAACGGTCGCCACCACCATCGTCGGCATGGAAAGGAAAAATGAAAACTCAAGCGCGGCCGGGCGCGACATGCCGGCGACCTGTCCGGCGGCGATCGTTGACATCGAACGCGACGTGCCAGGAAAAACCGCGGACAGAATTTGCGCGGCACCGATCCAAATCGCCTGCGGCAAACTCATCCGCTCCATCTCCGTTGTGTGCGGCCGCGTGCACACAAGATCGACAATCCACATGATCACACCGCCGATCAGGAGGGCCCACGCCATCACCCAAAGATTTTCCAGGTTCTGGCCGATTTGTTTTTTCAGAGCCCAGGCTGGCAGCGCCGTAATCACAAACGCAATCATCGTCAGGCTAAGCGGATGCGTGAGCACATTGCGATCGCCGCGCTCGCCGCCGGGAAACGTCCGCAGGAACTTGAGAATTCGGTCCCAAAAATAAACCGGCAGCGCGAGAATGGCGCCCAGTTGAATCACGATCGTGTACATCTTCCAAAAAGTGTCGTGAAGATCGAGATGCAGCAGCGCTTCCACGATCCGCAGATGCGCGGTCGAACTGACGGGAAGAAACTCGGTCAACCCTTCGACCACGCCGAGCAAGATCGACAATAAAAAATCGTTCATAGAATTTTCATTTCTGCTTCGACCATTTCGCGCACGAGTTGCTCGAAACTACCGGTCGGTTTCCACCCAAGTGTTTTGCGGATCTTGTCCGCATTGCCGACCAACTGCGCCGGTTCGGCCGGACGGTCAAACGCGTGATCGGACTTGACGAATTTCTTCCAATCAAGATCGACAATGGCAAAGGCCTGTTCGGCAAATTCACGGACTGAATGCGTTTCACCAGTGGCAACGATGTAATCATCGGCGACATCGTGCTGCAACATCATCCACATCGCGCGCACATAATCCTGCGCCCGGCCCCAATCCCGGCGGCTCTCCAGATTTCCCAGCGTAAGATCGACATCCGACCCGCGCGCGATCCTCGCCGCGCCCCGCGCAATTTTGCGCGTGACGAAGTTCTCCCCGCGGCGGGGCGATTCGTGATTGTAAAGGATGCCATTGCAAACAAAGAGCCGGTGCGAATCGCGATAAACGCGTGCGAGTTGCGTGGCGAACGCTTTGGCGCAGCCGTACGGACTCGTCGGCCGCAACGGCGTCGCTTCGGTCTGCGGAACCTCGGCCGCGTTCCCGAAAATCTCCGACGTGGAGGCGTGATAAAATTTTACCGGACGGGATTGTTCGCGCGCGATCTCGAGCAACCGCAGCGTCGCCATTCCGGCCTCCTCGCAGGTTGACTCGGGAATTTCAAAACTCAGCCCGACGTGGCTTTGCCCGGCCAGATGATAAAGCTCCGTGGGCTGCACGCTCTGAAAAATGCGCCGGAGAGTCGTGCCATCGGAGAGATCGCCGTAATGCAGGAACAACTTTTTATCGTAGATCTTTTCGTCGCGCCGCAAGTGCTCGATACGCGATCGCAGCAAATTGCTCGTGCGCCGCACAACGCCGTGAATGGTATAACCCTTCTCCAAAAGCAGCTCGGTTAGATAGGAACCGTCTTGTCCCGTGATTCCGGTAATGAGCGCAACTTTTTCCATGTTCGTTCTTCGAATGGAAGATCGACATCATCCATCCGCGATGCCGTCCCTTCGCACAAGCCGGAATCACGCGCTGTCCTAATTCGCATTTCCAGCTATTCTGCCGGCGATGCGATTGCAGGATGTCGAAGCAATTTTGCGTGCGCTCAACGACGCGGAGGTTCGCTACCTCATCGTCGGCGGTTTGGCCGTAATCGCCCATGGCTATCCACGTTTGACCGTCGATGTCGATCTCGTTGTCAACCTCGAGCGCGGAAACGTATTGCGGGCGATGAATACGCTGGAACAAATCGGTTATCGCCCACTGGTGCCGGTTGCGGCGACGGATTTCGCCAATGAGGAGACGAGGAAAGCATGGCAGGAAGAAAAGCGCATGATCGTATTTCAAATGCAACACCCCGATGCACAAGGCACGCGGATCGATCTTTTTGTGGATGAACCATTCAATTTCGATCAAGAGTACGAAAGAGCGGAATGGCTGGAATTGAGTGGCGTCCGTTGCCCTGTTCTTCGAATTGAAGCCCTAATTGCGCTGAAAGAAGGCGCCGGGCGCCCTAAAGATGTGGGAGATATTGGAGAATTAAAAAAGTTGTTGGATATTCGCAGGAATGAGCGCTCCGAAAGTTAAACCGATTACTGCGAAAGAGCGAAAGTTGTGGGAACAACATAACGTCGAAACTCTGCGGGAATGGGCTGCGCTGCCGTTCGCGGAAAAAATCAGAATGGTAGAAGAATTGGAAAAATTGGCGCGCTCAATACACGGCGAAAAATTTCTGTCTTCAACGGATGAGCATCTGGAACCATGGGGAACGTTGGCGCCTTGAGTAATATTCTTCGCGCTCTGCGGCCTAACCACTGCTTTAGATTACAAGATCGACAATGAAGAAGGCGTTGATCACCGGCATCACCGGTCAGGACGGAAGTTATCTCGCCGATTTATTGCTCGCAAAAGGCTACGAAGTCCACGGGATCATTCGTCGCGCGAGCACCTTCAATACGTCGCGCATCGATCATCTTTACGCCGACCCGCACATCCACGGCGTCCATCTCTTTTTGCATTACGGCGACCTGAGCGATTCGGTTGGTTTGGTGAAGTTGCTCTACGAGCTCAAGCCGGACGAAATTTATCATCTCGGCGCGCAGAGTCACGTCCGCGTTAGCTTCGACATTCCCGAATACACATCCGACATCACCGGCGTCGGCACGATTCGAATTCTCGAAGCGATTCGTGAAGCCGATGTGCGTTCGCGTTTTTATCAGGCGTCGAGCAGCGAAATGTTCGGTAAAGCGCAGGAAGTTCCGCAAAATGAAAAGACACCATTCTGGCCGCGCAGTCCCTACGGCGTCGCGAAAGTTTTTTCTTATTGGGTGACGGTCAACTACCGCGAGAGCTACGGATTGCACGCCAGCAACGGCATTCTCTTCAATCACGAAAGTCCACGGCGCGGTGAAACGTTCGTTACCCGCAAGATCACGCGCGCCGTCGCGCGTATCAAAGCGGGACTGCAAGACAAACTTTTCCTCGGCAACCTCGACGCGAAACGCGACTGGGGATACGCGCCCGAGTTCGTCGAAGCGATGTGGCTCATGTTACAACAGGATAAGCCGGACGATTATGTCATTGCCACCGGCGAAACCCACACCGTGCGCGAGTTTCTCGAGCTTTCTTTCGGTCACGCCGGTTTGGATTGGCAGAAACACGTCGACAAGGACCCGCGTTATTATCGTCCGGCTGAAGTCGAGTTGCTGCTGGGTGACGCTTCCAAAGCTAAGAAGCAGTTCGGTTGGGAACCGAAAACAAAATTCAAAGAACTCGTCACGCTCATGACCGATGCCGACATCGAGATGCTCGCGCACGAAATGAGCGGGAAGAATATTCGGCAGTAGTTTGTTCGATGGGTGACCACCGCATTTTCGTTGCCGGTCATGGCGGTTTGGTTGGCCGCGCCATTGTTCGTGCGCTTGAAAAACGAAAAGGCAGTGGCGACAAGATCGACATCGTCACCCGGACGCGGGCCGAAACGGATTTGTCCGATGCGGACGCGGTGCACGCGTTCTTTCAGGAAACGAAACCGACGCATGTCGTGCTCGCTGCGGCAAAAGTGGGCGGGATCAAAGCCAACAGCGATTCGCCTGTCGAATTCCTGCTCGAAAATCTAAAGATCCAAAACAACGTTCTCGAAACGGCGCATTCCTTCGGTGTTCGTAAAGTGCTTTTTCTCGGCAGCTCCTGCATCTATCCAAAGTTGGCGCCCCAGCCGATCAAGGAAGATTCACTTCTGACCGGGCCGCTCGAGCCGACCAACGAAGCTTATGCCATCGCGAAAATCGCAGGTGTAAAACTCTGCGATGCTTATCGCCGGGAGTATGGCGACGATTTCATTTCCGCGATGCCGACCAATCTTTACGGCCCCTGGGACAACTTCGATCCCGAAACCAGTCACGCTTTGCCCGGAATGATCTACAAGTTTCATCACGCCAAAAAAACCGGCGCGAAATCGGTCACGCTTTGGGGCACAGGGAATCCGCGCCGCGAATGGCTCCACGTCGACGACGCGGCCGAAGCTTGTTTAATTCTGCTCGAGAAATTTTCCGAGCCCGCCCCGATCAACATCGGCGTTGGTGAAGATCGCACCATCAAAGAGCTGTCCGAACTGGTGCGACACGTCGTCGGCTTCAAAGGCGAAATCGACTGGGACACCACCCGTCCGGATGGCACTCCACGAAAACTTCTGGATGTATCACGCATGCGCAGCCTTGGCTGGACGCCAAAGATCGACATCGAACACGGAATCGCCGACGTTTACGACTGGTTCACCGAGAATTCCGATTACGCGCGGGTCGGATGAAGATCGAGTCACGCGCGGCGCCCGGTTCGAAGCCGATGAACATTCTGGGCATCTCCGCGTTTTATCACGACAGCGCGGCGTGTTTGGTTCGGGAGGGACAAATTATTGCGGCCGCGCAAGAGGAACGTTTCACACGCAAGAAACACGATGCCGCGTTTCCTACGAACGCGGTCGAATACTGCCTGCGCGAGGGCGGCATCAAAGTCAGCGATCTCGATTTTGTCGCGTTCTACGAAAAGCCATTTCTGAAGTTCGACCGCATTCTGCACAGCTATCTCGCTTACGCGCCGGCCGGCCTGCGCTCATTTCTGATGGCGCTCCCGCTCTGGATCCGCGAGCGGATTTGGATGAAGGAACTGATCAAGGAAGAACTCAGTTACACGGGAAAAATAATCTTTCCGGAACATCACGAATCCCACGCGGCCTCAGCGTTTTTCCCATCGCCTTTTCCCGAGGCGGCATTCCTAACTGTGGACGGCGTCGGCGAGTGGACGACAACAAGTTTCGGTGTCGGACGGGGAAATCAGGTGGAGATGCAGAGCGAACTGCACTTCCCCCATTCGCTCGGGCTTTTGTATTCGGCGTTCACTTACATGACCGGTTTCAAAGTTAATTCCGGCGAATACAAATTGATGGGCCTCGCCCCCTACGGTGAGCCGAAGTATGTCGATGTGATCTTGCGCGAGCTGGTCGATCTGAAAGCGGACGGATCGTTCCGGCTCAACATGAAATATTTCAACTACGGCGTCGGCCTAACGATGACGAACGAACGATTCCACGCTCTTTTCGATGGCGGACCGCGCAAACCGGAGTCGCGGCTCACCCAACGCGACATGGACCTGGCGCGATCGATTCAGGATGTGACCGAGGAAATCATGTTTCGCATGGCACAGCATGTCCGCCAGGAAACCGGAATGAAAAGCCTTTGCCTCGCCGGTGGCGTGGCGCTGAATTGCGTGGCGAATGGGCGGATTTTGCGCGAGGGCGTTTTTGAAAACATTTGGATCCAACCAGCCGCGGGAGACGCCGGAGGCGCGCTCGGAGCGGCGCTTTTCACTTGGCATCAGTACGTCGGCAATCCGCGCCAGGCCGACGGGAAAAAAGATTCCCAGCGCGGCTCGTATCTTGGCCCAAGTTTCTCGCGCGAAGAAATCCGGAGTTTTCTCGCGGAGCGAAACGTGCCATTCACCGAGCTAAGCGATGTCGATCTTCCGGGACACATCGCCGACCTGATCAAAGAGGAAAAGGTGGTCGGCTGGTTTCAGGGGCGAATGGAATTTGGCCCGCGGGCTCTGGGTGCGCGCTCGATCATCGGCGACGCGCAATCGCCGAAGATGCAGGAGGTGATGAATCTAAAGATTAAATTCCGTGAGAGTTTTCGGCCATTCGCGCCAACAGTCTTGCGGGAGCGAGTCTCGGAGTATTTCGAACTGGAGAGCGAAAGTCCTTACATGTTGCTGGTCGCGCCGGTGGTGAAATCCAGGCGCCACGATTTGACGATGGAAGAAGAGAAGCGCTTCGGTATGGAGAAACTACTGACGATTCGCTCAGAGATTCCGGCGGTGACGCACGTGGATTATTCCGCCCGCATTCAAACCATTACTGAGGAAGACCACCCGGTTTATTACCGAATGATTAAAGCGTTCGCTGATAAACACGGCTGCCCGGTCATCATCAATACGTCATTCAATGTGCGCGGAGAGCCGATCGTCTGCACGCCGGAGCACGCCTATCTCTGTTTCATGCGAACGAACATGGATTATTTACTGCTCGGGAATTTCCTGCTCGAGAAGGAACAGCAGAAGCCGCTGGACAAGGACATCGACTGGCTGAGGGAATTTGAGCTCGACTAACCGGCATGATTCTCGAACAAATCAAAAAGCTGAAGACCGGCGAGCGCGAGCTGCGCAAGTTTGGATGGCCGGTCGGCGGTGTGTTCACCGCGCTGGCGTCGTTGATGTGGCTCCGGCACAAGGCTTACTTCCCGTATTTTTTAGTCCCGGGAGTCATGCTGATCGCCTTCGGTTTTCTTCGCCCGAAAGCATTGAAATACGTTTACGTCGCCTGGATGTCGGTTGCGATTGTGATCGGTTTTGTGGTTTCAAATGTGATCCTGACTCTTTTCTTTTTTCTTGTGATCACACCGATCGGCTTGATCACGCGCTTGTTGGGGAAAGATTTCCTGGCGCTGAAGATCGATCGCGAAGCGCCGACTTATTGGATCGCGCGCGAGCGAGCGACCAAAACCCCGGCGGAATACGAGCGGCAATTCTAGATCGTGAGTGAAGCGAAATCGCGCCGCTGGAAGGCAGGACTGCAAAACTTCGCGCTCGCGCTGGGGACGTTTCTCCTCTGCATCATGGTGCTGGAGGTTTCCCTTCGATTAAAGGGCTACGGCAATCTCGAAATCTACGAACCTGATCCAAAGCTCTACTGGAAGCTGAAGCCAAACCAGGATTGCTACACCAAGATCGATCACAAACCGGTCCACATTAATTCTCACGGAACGCGCGGGCCCGATTTTGAAACGGTAAAACCGGCGAACACGATTCGTATCTTGTCGCTGGGCGACTCGCGCACCTTCGGCTGGGGGCTGACACAAGCAGAAACGTATTCCGACCGGCTGCAGCGGATGCTCCAGGACCAATTCGGCGACGCGAAAAAAATCGAGGTCATCAACGCGGGCGTGAATGCGTGGTCGTATGCGCAGATGCTCGTTTACTTCCGCGATACGGCACTGCGCTACAAACCGGACGTGGTAGTTCTGGCCGATGCGAACCTATGGACACAATTTTCGGAAGGGAATAGCGCCGAGTTTGTGAAGAAATTCATGTGGCGCGTGCGTTTGAAGAATTTTCTTCGGCGCTTCGCGATTTATCACTATCTCGTCGAAGTGAAGCTCAAGAGCGTCTACGAGCGGCAGCGGACGAAGTTTATTCCAGTAGATCCGACGCGGGACACGCTGTTTCAAGAGCAGCAGAAAGCAGATCCCAACGCGATGTTCCGGGTCGCGATCCAAGAATTGTGCCGTCAGGCGCAAAGCAACGGTGTAACGCCGGTACTGCTTTACTTCCCAACCGCCGATGACCTGAACCGGACCGAGAGACCACCCATTTTAAAAATTAAGCAAGCGGTTCATGACACGATGAACGTGCCACTTGTCGATCTAACGCCGGTCTTGCGGCCGGAGGGAAAAGGACTTTATCTCGAAGCCGACCCCGTGCATCTTAACGCCCGTGGAAACGAAATCGTGGGCCGTCAACTTTTTCAAATTGTGAAACCTTTGCTCGAGCGATGAACAAGCTTTCCATCATCAAGGAATTCTGGAGTTTCCTCCGTGTAAGGAAAAAATGGTGGCTGGCCCCAATTGTCATTTTTATGCTTCTTCTGGGCGCGTTGCTGGTCTTCGCCAATGGCTCGGCCCTGGCTCCGTTCATTTACAGTTTGTTCTAGTCGCAAATCCAGCGCCGATCTGTTTGTCTAAAATTGATTTGGTCGCCAAGCACGCTCAGCAGTCTGGTTGTTCGTCTGTCGTTTTCCGCTACCTTTCGCCACCCTGGGGAATGAGGTCTTATAATGAGCGGTATTGAATTGGCAGGGGCGATCGCGCCGCCACAACGGTCGACAGTTATCATCAGGCCGACAAAGGGCTGGGCCGTCTTGAATCTGCGCGAACTCTGGCAGTACCGAGACGTTCTCGTCATGCTCGCCCTGCGCGATATCAAACTTCGTTATAAACACACCGCGCTCGGGGTGATTTGGGTGGTTCTGCAACCGCTTGTCGCCGGCCTTATCTTCGCCGTGATCTTCGGCAAATTCGCCAAATTGCCGAGCGACGGCAATCCGTATCTTCTTTTCGTTTTTGCCGGCCTCATCGCCTGGACATTTTTCGCGGGCGCGATCCAGCGTGCAGGCAATAGCCTGATCACCGATTCGAGATTGATCACCCGGGTTTATTTTCCAAGGCTGCTCGTGCCGCTGAGCGGAACAGTTTCCGCGCTGCTCGATTTCGTTGTCTCCCTCCTGCTCATCGCGGGGCTTCTCATCTACTACCAGGTCACTCCCGGCTGGCCGCTGCTCTTGCTGCCTCTGTTTCTACTGCTCACTCTGATCCTCGCCACCGGTGTAAGCCTGTGGCTCTCCGCGCTCAACGTGCGATACCGCGACTTCATGTATGCGCTGCCCTTTCTCATCCAGGTTTGGCTATTTGCTTCGCCAGTCGCTTATACCGCCGGGCTCGTACCCGAGAAGTGGAAGCTCCTTTACAGTTTGAATCCGATGGTCGGTATCATTGAGGGATTTCGTTTTGTGTTTCTCGGCGCGAGCTCGCTCACTCTGGAGATGCTCCTGAGCAGCGTCTTCCTGGCCGTGGCGGCTTTCGTCAGCGGAACGTTCTTCTTCCGGAGGGTCGAACGTTCGTTTGCGGATTTCCTGTGAGCGACATCGCCATCCGAGTTAGCAATCTCGGCAAATCCTATCGGTTGCACCATCAGGCTTCGCCTCGTCGTTATAAAACGTTGCGGGACGACTTGCGCGCGGTTCCGAAAAAGCTATGGCGCATGCTCGCGGGCAATACCGGCGAAGAGGAAACCTTTTGGGCACTCGATGATCTCTCCTTCAATGTGCGAGACGGCGAGGTGCTGGGCATCATCGGCCGCAATGGCGCGGGCAAGAGCACTCTCCTAAAAATCCTTTCCCGCATCACCGAACCAACTTGCGGTGAAGCTGAGATCCGCGGCCGTGTTGGATCTTTGCTCGAAGTCGGCACCGGTTTTCATCCCGAGCTGACCGGACGCGAGAATGTATTCTTGAGCGGCGCCATTCTCGGTATGAGCCGGAGTGAGATTCGACGAAACTTCGATGCCATCGTCGACTTTGCCGAGATTGAGAAGTTCATCGACACGCCGGTGAAACATTATTCCAGCGGGATGTATATGCGCCTGGCCTTTGCCGTGGCCGCTCATCTCGATCCTGAAATTCTGATCGTCGACGAAGTCCTGGCCGTAGGCGACCTCGCCTTCCAAAAGAAATGCCTCGAGAAAATGGGTGATGTGAGCAGAAGCGGCCGGACAGTTTTATTTGTTAGTCACAATATGGAAGCGATCGAAAATCTTTGTTCGCGCGTGATATGGCTGGATCGCGGGAAAATTGTAAAAGAGGGCGAGGCCAAAACGGTGGTCCGCGATTATATGACTGCAGCGGATCGCCAGCAGGTGGCTTTATATCGACGAACTAAGACTCCACCTGTTCATCAGGAAGGCTGGATTCATTCCGTGGATATTTTGGACGGCAATTCGAAACCCCGTACCGCCTTTACCATGGGCGAACCGATTATTTTTCGTGTTACGATCGAATTTCGTGCCGACTGCCCAAATGCAGTAGTAGGAATGGTGATCATTAATGACCGCGGCCAGCACGTGGTTGATCCAAACTCACGGCAGCAAAAAGGGCCCATTTACGCTCGGGCCGGCCGCACCGTGGTTGAATGCCTTTATCGTGCGCCAATCCTTACACACAAGCGCTACTTCCTTCTTGTCGCGCTGGGCACCTATTACAGCAATATCGAATCAATAGAGGACGCGGCTACTTTTACCGTAGAGCCCACCGATATTTTTGGGACCGGATTGGGCGCTGATCCAAACCTAGTAGTCGTAAGCCAATGCGAATGGAGCTTTCAGTAAGCGCCAAAGCATCAGCGGTGCAGACGTGCCGGGTCTGCGGACATGAATCTGCTATGCCTCGCATTGGAGTTCGTGGAGACGGCAAAGCGGTCCGTAAGTGCCTTCAGTGCGGGTGCAGCACGCTCGACGTCGAGCTGACTCCCGAGACCGTTGCCTCCTTCTATTCCAATTCGTATTTCAGCGAAGAACACCCGGCATACTTCACCAATCTAGAGGAGCAGGTCGCCGATCCCACCAACCTCGCTAATCTGCTCCTTGATCGATTGGCGGCATTCGTGAATCTGAACGGCGCTCGATTTCTCGATATCGGATGCGCCGCCGGCGTTCTTCTCGCCGCCGCCCGTAACCGCGGCGCGGACGTGCTCGGTCTCGAAATCTCCGAGTCCGCTGCGGAAATGGCGCGCAACATTTTCGGAGTGAAAGTCCTTTGCGGCCGGCTTGAAGACCATTCTCTACCCGCCGCAACGTTCGATGTCGTGTGTATGATCGATGTAATCGAACACGTGCTTTGGCCTCGCAAAGACATGGAAATCGCCAGTCGTATTTTGAAAAAAGGGGGCATCCTCTGTCTGCTCACTCCGAATTTTCGGACCTATCGCATCTTCGGCGAACGCTGGCACGGATTTAACGCGAGTTACGAACACATCCTTTATTTTGATCGCAATAGCTTGACCACTTTAATCAATCAATATGGCTGTAAACCCGTTTGCTTCGATACCTACGGTATGGTGAGCTTGGTGGAATACTATTTGCCCGCGCTCAGTCGAATCCTGCCATTACAGGTTGAAAGGCTGGCTACGCGTGCCTTTTCCAAAGCGCTTAGAGCTTTCGGTAGCGAGCACCGGCTTCTCATGATCGCCCAGAAAAGCTGACCTGAGACTGTGCGCCGTGATTCCACAAAAATGATTCATTTTGCGCAGATATGCTTGAACCACCGACAAGACGCCAGATTCGCGTTCGTTTCGCTGCGCTAGCTCGCCAACTTGGAGTAATGCAGCCATTAGATTGGCTCCGCTACGCCTACAACCGGGCCGCAAACCACTCGAAAAACCGCGCATTTGCTGCGTCACATCCGGATTTTCCGACCCCTCCTCCAGTGCTGGCGTACGACGCGTACTCGTCGGTGGACTGGCTCCACTATTACGCCACTGGCAAACAGATCGCCGAAAAGATCGGACGGATGATTACCGACCACTTGCCCTCGGGTCAGGTGCGTTTTCTCGAATGGGGTTGCGGGCCGGCGTGTGTGATTCGCAATATCCCGTCGACCCTGACAGCAGGCAGCAAGATCTATGGTTGCGATTACAACAAGAAAACTATCGCATGGTGTCGCGCAACCTTTCGTGACATTCAGTTTGAGCAAAACGAACTCGAACCCCCGCTTGTATTTCGCGACGACCAATTCGACTGCACGTGTGGGATGTCGGTGCTAACTCACCTCTCGGAAGCGAGGTGCAAAGCTTGGCTGGAAGAGCTGACTCGCGTGACATGCAGAGGCGGAATCATTATCCTCACAACCAAAGGCGATTCTCACGCGTACCGGCTCCTGCCGGAGGAGCAGAAGCGACTGAAATCGGGGTGCGCCGTTGTTCGAGATCGAATTGAGGAGGGTAAACGAATGTATGACACCATTCTCCCGGAAAGCTATATGCGCGCGATCCTGCCAACGAGCTTGCGCATTCTCCAACACGTCCCTGACGGCATGCCGGAATACCAGCAGGACCTGTGGATTCTGAGGAAGCAGTGATAATGTAAAACCGCGACGCAGCGTGAGAAATTTCGATCCTGAACCCGTGCTAATCGAAACCTAGGGAATGGTGCATCTCGCTCAATATTGTCTGCCTGCGCTCCCTCGGAGCGCCGGCCAAAATGACAATTCCACGTTTTGTCTGGCTCTTAATCGACTTTGCTTGCCCAAAAACCGCTCGCATATGAACTCAGGCTAAATGTCACTGGTCCCACGTTCGCCCACCAATTTACAGTGAAATAATCATTCGTGCCGTTGGCTGTCACCCGTCCAACTACTTTTACTGTTCCATAATTGGGAGCAGTAACGCTCTGGCTGATTTCAATAGCTCCGTTCTTCCAAATTTCGAGATACATCCGCCCGGATGTACCAGTGCCATCCGCACTAACGAATGCGGCGATGTCGTAATCCCCAGGTCTCGTCGGTGTGAATCGGCCATTGCTACTATTATATTGCCCTCCAGGATTGACCAAGGCCGTAGCGAAAACTACCGGAACGTTTGTACCGTTGGCAATTGCTCCACTCTGGGGAATACGCGCGTGAAAACTGTTGCTACCGGCCTCAGTGCGGTCGGCTGCCAGATCCAGTCGTACCCCCGCAAGAGATCGGTTCCCAACTTGGACGAGTCCCGTACCATTTGCTTCGTCTGTGATAGATCCGGCCGAGTTGTCTTTTACGAGTAGTCCGGTGTAGTGACCTACAGAAAACTCACCTCCAGCTGCGATATTAGGTCCAGCGGTGTTGCCCTCTGCTTTGCCATTTTGAATGTAGCGGAGCGAGTAACCAATTTGGACAGTGCCACTGCTGCCGTGGCGATAGACTTGATTGGCGCGCACTATCGCGCCGGGGAATGGCCCATTGTCGGTTACGATTCCGTAAGAAGGATTGCCCGGCCTGACCGACACTGTGTTGTTCTCTATCGTGAGATTGTTGTTGATGTGGCCCCCCCCGAGTGTTTGGGTCATCACGATTCCTACATCGACGTTAATGAGAATATTCCGCGCGACTACTGCCGACCAACTCGCGCCCGTGTCCGAGTAAATGCAGGCACTGTTAGACGTTACATTGAGAAAAAGATTGTCGGTCACTTGCTGGCCGACCGTCCATGCCCCGACACCCGCACCATTAACAGCGATACTTATCCCGGAAATGTCATGAACATAATTGTGATGCAACCTGCCGCCGAAATTCCAAGTCGCGTTTGGGTTCACGAAGTCCGTGACTAAACTCGCTTCTGCTGGCGTCCCGAACAGTGTAATGCAACAACCATTGCTGCCAGCGCCCGGCGAAGTATATTCGTTCCACCCTATTTCATTTCCAGAAGCCGGCACGCTGTTGGACGACGAGACGATGCTAACAAAACACTCATTCGACGCGCTTTTAGTTCCCCATCCGACAAATGTATTGTGAATGATGTGATTGTTCGAACCGTAGAACGTCACCCCTTGCATGCAGGTTTGAGATGCGGTTTGCCCACCGAGGTTGTCGTCGAGTGTGAATCCTTCAATGGTGCAATTTGTGATGTTAGTGGCGCTGTCGCCTTGAAATATCGAACGTTTGGTATCAGTCACACCAGCGCCAGTGTCCAGCTTTAGTGTGGCGCCGTAGCCGTCGATTGTGCAGTTGGAAATCGGCCGCAGGGAGCCATTGGTAAGATAGAGTCCAGGCGCGAATGTGACCTTGGTCGGACCGCCGGATACGATTGTCGGCCAGAGCGCATCCAGCTTAGAGCGAGTGCTGCCGTCGAAAGGATCGACGACTGTTCCCGTTCCGGCCTGGCCGTCGGTTCGAGCAGCGATCCAAACTTTGGGAGGGAATTCGAGTAATTGGCAATGCGCAGCGTTGTTCAGATTGAGAAAAAAACCGGTACCAGCCAATATCGCCGCAAATATCTTGATTCTGCGTCTTTGATTTCTCATCGAGGCAGAATAGTTTGAAACTCGGTGGATGAAAACGGCGATCTTTGCGGTCACTTCCCCTGTTGGTACGCGAGGATGAGGAGCTGATCCCTTCGATTATGTGCGGCATAGCGGGAATTTTTCATTACGACAGTGATCGTTTGGCCGACGTGGTTGATCTCCGCCGGATGACTGACTGCCTGACTCACCGCGGGCCGGATGCCGACGGTATCTACACAAGCGGTCCAATCGGATTAGGCAGCCGCCGGCTCAAAATTATCGATCTTACGGATAACGCGGCTCAACCCATGACGTCGCAAGACAATCGGTATGTCCTGGTCTTTAACGGAGAGATCTACAACTACCGGGAGCTTCGGGCGGAACTTGAGAAGCGCGGGTATTTTTTTACCAGTCAGTCAGATACAGAGGTCCTCTCGAAGGCGTTCCAAGAGTGGCGGGTAGGATGTCTGGAGAAACTTATTGGAATGTTCGCCTTCGCTATTTGGGATAACAAGGAACAGAGGTTGTTCGTCGCCCGCGATCGAGTCGGTGAGAAGCCATTGATATACGCAAACGTGGGCGGCAGTTTTTACTTTGCGTCGGAAATTCAAGCGCTGCGGTCGAATTCCGATATTCCTTCTGACCTGGATCTGGAGGCGCTTCATCTCTACCTGGTCCACATGAATGCCATTCCGGCGCCCTACACCGCCTTCAAAGCTTTGCGCAAGCTCCCTCCAGGCTACGCGATGATCGTAGACGCGGCCGGAATTCATATCTCTCAATGGTGGAAAATGAATTTTTCTCAGAAGCGGAACCGTTCGCTCAAAGACGAAGCAACGGACTTTCGCGACCTGTTTGCGACTGTTATGCGTGATGTTTCGCATAGCGATGTGCCAAACGGTGTCTTGCTTTCCGGCGGTGTCGATTCCTCAATCGTGGCATATGAACTTAGCCAGATCAGGGCTGAGCCGATCGGATTTAGCCTCGGGTTTCAGTCCAAGGAGGGAACGAATCCGGAGATGGATCGAGCGACTCAGATGTCCAAGCTCCTGGGCATCCGCCAATATGCGCAAAACTTTCATCCCGATGAAATCACAGCCTTGCCGGAGATTCTTGTGCATTACGGCGAACCATTCGGCAACGGCACAATGCTTTATACCGACGAACTGTTTCGTCTCGTCAGTTCGCAGGTGACTGTCGCAATCGGTGGAAATGGAACCGACGAAGTATTTGGTGGGTACTCCTCCTACAATCAGATGGTTCGGTGGCCGCGACTGAAGAAAGTGGCTGGATTAGCCGGACGATGGTTACACTTAACTGATGAAGAAGGCCACGGATGGCGAAAGACTCTCGACCGATATTCGAAAGATCCGCTGGAAGCGACCATTCATGGCTTGCATCAGCGTTCGCTATTTCTCCGCCAACATTTCGAAGGGAGCTCGCTTGCCCAAGGTGCTTCGTCCTGCGATCCGGGCGCGCTCATTGCGCAACGCTGGAAGGAAGCCGAAGCCGTCGAACCACTCGACGCCAGACTCTATTCCGATTTGATGGTCACGAATCATCACACTTACTCTGAGTTGCCGGATACAACCGGGATGCGACATAGCTTGGAAGTTAGAGCCCCGTTTCTGGATGCCCGGATTCTGGACTTTGCCCAGGGATTGCCGACGCGTTACAAAGTTCCGTACTGGCGCCGGCCGGAGCTTAACAAGATCGTGGTCAAGCGTGCCTACACTGGGCGCCTGCCAGATTCGGTTCTTTACGCGCGCAAGCTAGGGTTTGGCTATGGCATCCTGTTCGCTGATATGTTGCGCAAATATTGGTTTCCGCTTGTGCAACACTTCTGTTTGGATGGAGTCGCTGCGGAATCTGGATTGGTCGATCCAAGCCGCCTTCGCACGATGTTAGAGGAGCATCGTGCCGAGAAGGCAGACTGGGGGTCGCTAATTTGGCTCACACTGGTGATGGAAATTTGGTTGCGACGCTGCGTTCGAAACGAAGAGGTGGACTTAACGGCTGTATATCCTGGGGTATCAGTGGCCGAAACTAGATTATGACAGGAGTTGTGTCTGGCAAAGTAAGTGTCGTTTTGCCAATTCGGTACGTCCGACGCGAATGGTTGACGCAATCCATCCGGAGCGTGCTGGAACAGGATTACGCGAATCTCGAACTCATCGTCGTTAATGACGGGGCGACTGAAGATATTGACGAATTAGTAAGATCGTTGGGCGTACACAAATACTTGAAGAACGATCGAAATCGAAAACTTCCCCACTCATTGAATAAGGGATTCGAGCAAGCCGATGGCGAATTTCACACGTGGACGTCCGCAGATAATTATATGCTGCCCGGATTGATAACCCGCTTGGTTGACGAATTGAGATCCGCCCCGCAACTCGCGATTGTCTATGCAAGGTACAACTTGTTAACGGACGACGGTACCGTCGTACAAGATGTCGAACGCTTTCACCGGGCAGCAAAAATTGCAGGGTGCGATATTAACGCGAATCGAACTGAGCGAAAATACACGTTTTTTTCCACCCTCGGAGGCGCATTTTTGTACAAAGGGAGCATTTGGAAACAACTTAAATATGACGAGAATCTTCACGGCGCTGAGGACTATGACTTTTGGATACGCGCCAGCCGTACATCGGCGATCGGCCGAATTCCTTTTCAAGAACCTGCTCGCTATGTTTACCGGCTCCACTCTAATTCCATATCTCAGACGGTTCCCAATTGTTTTACATCGCTCCGACTTTCGGTTCTGCGACGGGAACTGGCTGAATTCGAGGAGGACGCATCTGATATTCGACGGGCGATCGCATATTATGAGGCAATTTCCAGGAAGGATCACTCATTACCGCTGCGGGTTTGGCGCAAATTGACATCGTCGATCTCGCGTCAGTGAAAAGACTAACGCGCTTCTCAAGCTAAGGATTCATCGATGCCGCGTGTCCACGAGAAATATAAGGATTCCCCGTACTTTGAAGATCAGCGCCATTTTTTCGACGAATTGGTAACGAATGATTGGGACAAGTACGACAGCGAACGATGGAACCGTACACGGCAGATTGAGATTCTTAGGATCTTATCGATATGCCGCCGAAGTCTTGGAAAGACGCCAATTTCCATTCTCGATGTGGGATGCGGCTGTGGATATCATGACATGATTCTCGGTGACCAATCGAATGTGACAAAGGTTGTCGGGGTCGATTATTCCGAACAAAGTGTCAAACAGGCGAGCGCGCACTATCCCCATCCCAAAGTCGAACGACTGACGATGGATATCTTTTCGCCGGATGCAGTCACGCGGCTGCTGAAGGCGTACGGTCCATTTGACCTCGTGACGACCTTTCAGGTGATCGAGCACTTAACCAGTCCCGCAGAATTTCTCGCAGCATGCGCGAGTTGCGCTCAGCAGGATGGATACATTGCGGTGGTTACGCCAAACCGCTTAAGAGCACAAAACTTCGTGCGATCCCTGCTGGGCAAGAAGTTAATTTCGATGGATTTCCTTCATTACAAGGAATACTCCCTAAAAGAGATTATCAATCTCGGCGCCGACACAAAGTTGGAACCCGCCGGCTGGTTTGGACACACCTTTAATCTTTACAAATGGCGCTTCGGAATTAGCAGCGTCGGCCTTGGAACTCTTCTCCCACGATGGGCAGATTTCATCGGAGTAGTGTTCAAAAAACAGCAACTGGACCATCTTGAGCCGTGACGCATTTGAGGTGAACGGGCCTTTCACGTGGAAAAAATTCACCAGAAGGTCGAACACGGACTGCTAGCCAAAAATCACTGGTACGTTGGAAGTCAGTTTGAATGGGCCGAAAAGCCGTACATACGGCGAATCTACGAGCGCCGATTCGAGTTTATCGCAGGGTGTATCGAGCGAGCTCGTTTGCGTTTTAATACCGGACTTCATGTCCTCGACGCCGGCTGTGGAGATGGTTACTGGCTCTCCCGTATGCAAACAATTCCTGACGTCACGCTTACTGGAATCGAATACAATCCCCTGCGCGTTGAGCGTGCGCGGGCCGCTGCCCCCGACGCTGAACTTCATTGTCAAGACCTCCTGGGATTTTCGAGTCGACCACGATTCCATGTAATCATTTTGAGCCAGGTAATTGAGCATGTGGAGGACGATGCAGCTCTTCTCGCAAAGATGAACCAGCTTCTCCTCCCGGACGGGGTCGTAATCTTGGGAACGCCAAATGAAGGCAGCTTGTTGCATCGTCTTCGCAAAAAACTTCGCCCTGGATTTCAGACCGACCACGTTCACTTCTATACGGAGTCGGAAATCTCAAAGAAGATAGTCGAGGCTGGATTTCGGATTGAGAGCGTGCTGCACGAAGTGTTTTTTCTGGGGATAAATCGCATCTATAATTGGCTCAACCGTAGACAATGGGGCTTTCTTCTATTGCAAAAGCTCGCCAATCTCATCCCGAGCGAATGTAGCGACTATTACTTTGAATGTTTAAAGCCGAGGGAGGGGACAGACGTTTGAATCGCCTCGTGGTGATTCCGTCGGATCCGATTGCCGCCTATGAGGCCAAAGGGATCGGTGCTCGATTAGAAACATATTACAATCCTAAGAAATGGTTTGGTGACGTGTTTGCACTTTCTCCTCTGGAACGTGGCACTCGAAGGGCGTACGGCATGACCATTATCGAAAGTTCTTATCGAGACCTCCCGATCCATTTAAAGCGCCTGCAACCAGGCGTCGTTCGCGCTTATGGTGGTTTTTGGCCTTCGGATTTCGCGTGTCTGGGACGAATCCCTTCCCTGCCGGTACTAGTCAGCGTTCACGATACTAATCCGGATTTGTTGCACCCCTCAATTTCGTACGCGGACCTTGTTCTGTGCGTTTCGAAGACCGTTGCTGATAAAGTAATCGAGGGGGGAACTTCGCCGGATCGAATCCGCATTCTCCCGAATCGAGTCGACCCATCAGTATTTCATCCCGTTGCCAACACCGACCAGTTAGATTCCGTCGCTCGGCAGTTCCCGCCCGGGAAGCCAATTCTCCATGTCGGACGTAAAACCCACCAAAAAAATTTAGACACGCTGATTCGCGCGATAAAGTTCCTTCCGCCGGAATATTTCGCGGTGTTCGTGGGTGCAGGAGACAATTCGAAGTTTGTAGAGTTGGCTAGGGAAATCGGCGTTGCGAGCCGCTGCTTTTGGAGAGAATCTGTTCCCAACTCGGAGCTGCCCATCTGGTATTCGTGGGCCGCCTGCGTGTGCACACCGAGCCGCTGGGAAGGTTTTGGGGTCGTATTTCTCGAAGCCGCGGCCTGCGGAGCGGCCATCATCACTTCCGATATCGCCCCGATGAATGAATATTTGGAAAAGGATGTAAGCGCCTGCCTCGTGTCGGAGTACGAAAATTCGCGTACGATCGCCGGTGCAATTCTCAAGGTCTGCACCGATGAATTGTATCGGCAAACTATCCAGCGCGGAGCGGTACAGGCGGCAAAGTCTTTCGAGAAAAGCGCGGTTGATTCAGCTGAGATCGGCATATACGAAGAGGCGCTAAAATTGAAGCCACGCACGATAACGCAAATGGAGCGGTTCCGCCTGCGTGCTTCTTTGTTTGCCCATCGAGCAACAACTCGAGCCCGTGACTTCAAAAACAAATTGGAAAGGGTTCTGGCGTAATTTGCATTAGCCCGAAAAAATTCGAGAGCACGATTTGAATGAAAACCGTATTGAGCATCATCGGCACGCGGCCGGAGGCGATCAAGATGGCGCCGGTGCTTAAGGGACTGGATCAAAAGGAGAGTGGGTTTCGTTCGATCGTTTGTTCCACCGGACAGCACCGGGAAATGCTCGATCAGGTCCTGGCTTTGTTTGAGATCAAACCCGATGTCGATCTTAACCTGATGCAAGTGAACCAAAGCCTGTCGCAGTTGACGGCGGGTTTGTTTTCGGGAATCGACCGTGCGGTATCCGATACGCGACCGGATTGGATTCTGGCGCAAGGCGACACAACATCGGCGATGGTTGCCGCGATCGTCGCCTTCTATCACCGAATACCGTTTGGCCATGTCGAAGCGGGTCTGCGGACGGGAAATCGATCTCAACCGTTCCCTGAAGAAATTAATCGTAAGCTTGCCGACGCGGTCGCCACGGTGCTCTTCGCACCGACCGAACGAGCACATCAGGCGTTGTTGGCTGAAGGAATTTCGGCTCGATCGATTCGAGTAACCGGGAACACGGTGGTCGATGCGCTTCTCGACATAGCGGAGCGGCCTTATGACTGGACTTCAGGACTTCTCAACTTCCTGCCCAAAGATGCCAAAATAATTCTTATCACGGCGCATCGACGGGAAAGTTTTGGCGAGCGCTTCCGAGAAATGTGTCTGGCTTTGCACGATCTGGCGCGGGAGCTCCGGGATGAAAACTATCATTTAGTTTACCCGGTCCACCTCAATCCAAATGTGCAGGAGCCTGTGCGCAGGATTCTGGCCGGACTCGACAACATGCGCCTGATCGAGCCGCTCGATTACTTGTCTCTTGTTCATCTGCTCAAGCGTTCCGTGCTCGCTTTGACCGACTCGGGTGGTATTCAAGAAGAAGCACCTTCGTTTCATGTGCCCGTGCTCGTCATGCGGGAAACGACCGAGCGGCCCGAAGGTATCGAGGCCGGAGTGGCGCGTCTGGTCGGAACCCGGCGCGAACAGATTGTGAAAGAAACCCGCGGGCTTCTCCACGACGCTTCCGCGCTGGCATCGATGCGGGCGTCGTCGAATCCCTATGGAGATGGAAAAGCTGCCGGACGAATAATAGCTTCGCTCCGCGAGACGACATGGGAATGAATAACAGCGAACCGTTGATTTCAGTCGTTTTACCCACGTTCAACGGCGCACGCCACCTTGAGGAAGCAATTGAAAGTTGTCTTAATCAAACGTGGTCTAATTTGGAATTGATCATCGTCGACGATCATTCCACCGATCAGACCCCGGAGATCATCAAACGTTTTGCAGCCCGCGATGAGCGCGTCCAGTCTTTGCGCCACGACACAAATCGAAAACTTCCCGCCGCGCTCAATTCCGGTTTCGCAAAGGCCCGAGGTGGTTATTGCACATGGACTTCCGATGATAATCTCTATGGGCCCGAAGCATTAGAGAGGATGAGTGCCTTTCTGAATGAAAACGAGGATGTCGATGTTGTTTACACGAGCTATAGCCGGATTGACGACGCCGGCCAGCCATCTTCCGCCGGCTTAATGCTCGCGCCGGAATATTTGGGTTATCAGGGGAATGTGATCACACCCTGTTTCCTCTTTCGCCGCACTGTCCACGACTGGGTGAATGGTTATGCCGAGGATTTGTTTCTGGCGGAGGACTATTTCTTTTGGCTCTGCGCTGCCGGGAGATTTAGATTCGCCGCGTTGCCGGAAGATCTTTATCGCTATCGGGAACACTCCAGCTCTCTCACAGGGCAAAAAAAAGAAGCCGTGTATCGTGTCACGCTAACCGCTTTGGAGCGGGCGCTCGATCGCACCGACTTGTCACGGCGGTCTCTGCGTACAGCAATGATGATTCATTCCGGCGCGCTTTATCTTCATTTCAAAGAGCCGAAGCGCGCCAGGAGACTTTTTCTTTCCTCTCTTCTGACGGCGCCGCTGCATGTGCTTCGCCGGACAAAAAAAGGACTGCTTGTAGCCCTCCTCTTCGGACGTAAAAACGCCACGCGCCTATCTAGTTGGGGTGCCCGCGCCCGCATTCACGCAAAAACAAGGGGAGCCGATACTAACAGTGGCCACAACCTTTTCCCGGAAAGATGATCACCGAACGGCTGAAGCTTTATCTCGTTGTCTGCATTGGCCTAATAGCGACGCCCTTTTTGGGCGCGTCGATCGCAACAGGCGATTTTTTCTGGATTGGCACAGCTATTGGTGCCGCCGGATTTCTTTTGCTTTTGTTCGGCCCAACCGAATACGTTTGGACTTTGCTCGTGCTCGGCGTGGTCGCCGATTTCCGGCCGAACTTTCTTAAGTTCAATATTTCATTCGCCGAGCTTGGAACAGTGATTCTCTTCCTCAACCTCATCGTCAAACGCACCATCCTGCAAAGAAAGGCGCTTCAGATCGGGCCATTGCCGTTTTGGGTCCCGATAATAATCATCACTGGCATTATTTTCCTTCACACGTTCAAAGGCGGCGATTTGGGATTTAAGATTCTCGGCAGCAGCGAATATGGGGCGCGACGACATCTCCCTTTTCTGCTGGCCGTCATGAGCTACTTAATCGTCGTTAATTCAGTGCAGCGCGACAAAGCCAGTCTTCGGCGTCTTCCGCTTTTGTATGTGATCTTCGTCATTATTGGCAGTTTGCCAAGCTTGATCACGACATTCGTACCAGCGCTTACGCCGCTGGCCTATTTCCTGACTGGTACTGCGAATCTCGAAGCCTACATTGAAGCGATTTCCATTCGCGGAGCCATATTGGAACGCATTGGCGCCTTGGGCGGCATCGGCATCGCGCTGCAACTGTACTTGGTGTCCTGGTATTCGATCAGGGATTGGTGGCGTCCCGAGCGCTGGTGGGTGGTGGTGGTTTCCGGCTTCGCTTTGTTTCTATGCGTGCGTAGCGGCTTTCGCTCGGGCCTCCTCGGATATGTCTTTGTTACCGCGATCGCCTGCGTGATTGTTCTTAGATGGCGTGCTGTCGTGGCCGCGATTTTTGCGCTGGCGATGTGCTTTGTGTTGGCTGCTGGAAACAATAACTTGTTCCGACTTCCGATAGCGGCGCAACGCGCCCTTTCGATCCTTCCAGGAGATTGGGATCCCGTCGCGGTTTACAGCGCGGAGGCTTCAAGCGATTTTCGGCGGGTTGTTCAAGATGTCTATTTGAAGTCGTACTTCGAACCCTTCTCGCTGATTGGACATGGATTTAAGTATAATCCGGGAGAAGCGAGCAAATACGAAGCTCCGCCGGGGACGATCCCAACCGAGGAAACGTACCGGGGCTACGTTGTCCGGAAGCAATTCCACATCGGATGGATCAGTCTCTTCGATAGCGTTGGAATAATCGGCAGTCTGGCCTTCATCTGGTTTACAATCAACATTCTGCGGCGAATGCTTGCCTGGATAAGACGAAATGGCCTAAGCGCGCTCTCTTTACCGCAGCGATGGTTGATCATCATCTACGGCCAAACGATCATCCCTTTCTGGACGGTTTTCGGAGACCTCAGCAGCGTGATAGTCATGCTATGTATCATCGCCGGACTGACGCATGTTCTCTTTCCTAAGCGCGCAGCCGTGCCCCAAATTGAGCCTCAGGAGAAGCTCACCCCGCAAGTGCCATCGCCGCAGATGGCATGAGTCGCGATGGTTAGTGAGTACAGCCCATGCATTTCTTAATCACAGGAGGACTCGGTTTTATTGGCTCCCATTTAGTGGAGCAACTCTTGTCCGAGGACCACACGATCACGATTGTCGACGACCTTTCCAGTGGTCGACGAGAAAACTTGCCTGCGCACCATCGAATCAAACTCATCGTCAAAGACGTTCGGGATTTGGAGGTAAGCGATGTGGGCTCGCCAATTCAGGGCGTAGCACACCTTGCGGCGATTCCCTCCGTAAACTCATCCTGGATTAACGCACGCGAGAGTCACGACCGTAACCTGACCGCGACGTTGCACATGTTGGAACTCTGCTCAGCGTTAAAAATCCCGCGCATGATCTTTGCGAGTTCTGCCGCTGTCTACGGCGAACCGGAACGTAGCCCGATTGAGGAGCAAGATCTAACGCGGCCCATTTCGCCATATGGGTTGCAGAAGTTCGCCAGCGAGGAGTACGGCAAGCTATTTGCCGCGCACAACGGTTTTAATTTTACCGCTTTGCGGCTCTTCAATGTTTATGGACCACGACAGTCTATCGATTCTCCATACTCAGGCGTCATTTCGCGGTTTTTGGAAGCTGCTCGCGCTGGCCAGCCTGCAACCATTTATGGTGATGGCTCTCAAACGCGTGATTTTATTTACGTCAAAGACGCTGCCGCTGCATTCGCCGCAGCGCTGACTCGCAAACAAGACCAAAGAACACTCGTGTGTAACATCGGGACGGGAAACGCCACATCCGTTCGCGCGTTGGCGGATCAAATCGAAAAGCTTGCCGCGCCGGGCCGATTGACAATCACAAACGCGCCAATTCCGCCTGGAGATATCGTCCATTCGCGCGCGAATATCTCGGCGGCGCGCAGCCATCTCGGGTTCCACCCGCGCTATTCGTTAGAGGAGGGTCTGCGTTTGATGTTCGCTCAAAGCAGCCGCGGCTGATGTCGTTTGCGGGAGTCGTGCGAAACCGTTTGTGGCAGGTCCGAATTCGGCTTGCCAAACGAAAGCTTCTTGCTGGTGTTGAACCCGACGCGCTGGAGGCGGCGGTCAACGATTGGCCTCGTAGCCTGAACGATCCAACTGGTTTTTATCTCGACTGCTTCCGCTATTTTCATTTCGAGCTGCCATCGGAAGTTCGCGCGCATCGCCATTATTTTGAAAGATGCGCTCGCGGCTTTGGTGAAGAAGCATTTCACGCGATGTGGTATTTGATTTTTCGTTTGTTCGCGCCGCGCCATTTTCTCGAGATCGGCGTTTACCGCGGTCAGGTTCTTAGCCTTGCTTCACTCTTGCCGCGCTCAATGGGAAAAGGGGGTGATGTCGCAGGAATCTCACCCTTCGATTCCGTCGGTGATTCGGTCAGCGAATACCGAACCGGTATCGATTACTTCGCCGACACCCAGGCAAACTTTGAGCATTTCGGTTTGCCGAAGCCGCTCTTGCTGAAAGCGTTTTCGACTGATGAAGCCGCGCTTAATTTGATAAGATCACGTCCCTGGGATTGCATTTATATCGACGGAAATCATGATTACGAAATAGCCAAAGCAGACTGGGATAATTGCTCGGGCAACCTCAAACCGGCCGGCTTAATTGTGCTGGACGACGCCGGTCTCGGCACTTCGTTTAAGCCGCCGATCTTTGCCAGCAGCGGCCACTTTGGGCCATCCCGGGTCGCGGCGGAAATTGATCCCGCTGGCTTCAAGGAAATTTTACAGGTTGGTCATAATCGGGTTTTTCAAAAGCAGCCCTCGGGATGAGACTCGCCCTGCTCACTACTGACAGTCGTGAATGCTTTCGAGATTACGACACGCCGACACCGTACTACGGAACGGCTCCGGCGGCTTTGATCAAAGGATTATCGGCATTGCCCGAAATAGAAGTGCGCGTACTCTCGTGCACACAACAGCGCTTGCGTCCGGACGAACAACTCGCGCCGAATATTTGGGCACACAGCCTGTATGTGCCGAAAATTGGCTGGCTGCGGACTGGCTACCAGGGATGCATTCGCGCGGTGCGCAGAAAACTTAAAGAGATCAGGCCGGACATTGTGCATGGTCAGGGAACGGAACGCGATTGCGCCATCAGCGCGGTTTTCTCGGGTTATCCAAGCCTGGTCACGATTCACGGCAACATGCGCACCATTGCAAAAATTAATCACGCGCAGGTTTTTTCTTATCAACGGTTCACGGCCGAACTCGAAAAATTTACCTTGCCTCGTGCCGAGGGGATTGTCTGCGTGACGAATTATACGAGACAAGCCGTCCAGGAATTGGCTCGCAAAACGTGGATCGTTCCTAACGCCGTGGATGATGGCTTCTTCGACATCGAGCGAACGCCGCAATCGCCCTCTCTTATTCTCTGCGTCGGAGATATTACGCGCCACAAAAATCAGAACGCCTTGATTCAGGCATTGGACGATCTTGCCAAACAGCGATCGTTCTTGTTGATTTTTCTCGGACAACTGGATCGCTCAAGTCCCTACGGCCGGGAATTTTTCCACCTGATCGAACAAAGAAATTGGTGCGCTTATGAAGGATTCGCTGACCGAAATAGCCTTAAGAATTATCTTGGGCGTGCCGGGCTTTTAGTGCTGCCGTCTCTTGAGGAAAATTGCCCGATGGTTGTTTTGGAAGCAATGGCAGCGGGCGTGCCGGTCGTAGCCGCGAAAGTCGGAGGCGTCCCGGAATTAATCGAGGATAATCAAACCGGTTTCCTTTGTGATCCAGTTAATCGTGAAAGTATGCGGGAATCAGTCGCGAAAATTCTAGATAACCGCGAAGTTGCAGCAACCCTGGCCATGAATGCTCAGAGGGTAGCCCGGCAGCGATTCCACCCGGACATTGTTGCTCGTCAGCATCTCGAGATTTATACAGAGCTTCTCGACCGGAGACGCTAACCGATCACAGACTCATAAATTGCTTTGAGCTGCTGCGCGACCTCGCTCCAACTTTTCGGCATGGACGGTGGAGGCAAACTTTCTGCCGCATCATAAAATTCGCGCAAAGAACGCGCGGTCGCGCGCGTGCTGGCTTTAACCGGACAATAAGTCGCCGAGTCGCCAAAAACACTTTTCGCCCATTGAAGATCGCTCAGCAGCAACGGACAACGGCAAGCTGCGGCCTCCAATGCTGAGAGACTCAGGCTCTCCATCGCGCTCAGCAGGACAAAGCCTCGCGCCTGACGGTAGACTGCCGCGATCGTGGCGCGATCTTCGATTGCGCCTTCGTACTTAACGATCTGCGGATTCGCCCGGTGGAGTTGCAAGAAGCTCAGAAAGTAAGGATCGGATTCGGAGTAGGGTTTGCCAATAATCCATAAAGGAGTTCCCGCTTCTACCGCCGCCGCCGCAAGTTCAACCACGCGTTTGCGCTCGGTGATGGTGGCGGTGCAGACAAGCCACGATCCTCGCTCGCTCGCCGGAGACTTTAGAAACACATCCTCAACGCCATTCGGCACCACATGAATGCGTTCCAGTGGAGCATGGAACATTCGCCTCATGATCCGGGCCTCCCAGCTTGTGACAGCGATGCAGGCATCCGCGAGTTGGTAGGAATTCCAAGCTAGACGATTCAGATACGCGCTTGGGAAAAATTTTCGGCCAAGTTGCATTACTAATTGCTGCGTCCCCCGCGCGAGCCCTGAGCGCGAACCAGTTCCCGTGAGTAATTCGCACATGACGACCTTTATCCTTTGGTCGTGAGCACGTTCAATGTAGGCGGCCACCGGTCGTCCGAAATAGTGAATCACGTCGGCACGCTGCGAGCTGTCCCACCAATGCAGTACTTCAACTTCGACGCCGATTCGTTGCAAGGCGTTCCTCGTCTGCTCAATCTGGATTTGAAAACCACCGTGAGCCAAAGCAAACGGACTGGCGTGGTCGAACAGAATTCTCATCTTTGGTAAGGAAGAGAGATCACGATTGCGAATTTGCTTCGCTGAGACGAGCTGAATCGAATTTCTTTGCCTTCCAAAGGTGCGTCCGCGATTTTAATTAGCGCGCTGCGGTCGAGATCCGTGTTGTTCACCAGTGACCGTTGGAGCGCACTGCTCAAGTCTCACATTTCTTAAATGAAGTTTTCGATCATAACTCCGAGTTTTCAAAGTTCCAAATGGCTGAAGTTGTGTATCGCCTCGGTGGCCGACCAGAATCAGGACTTCGAGCACATTGTCCAGGATTCCTGTTCAAGCGATGGAACAGCGGCCTGGTTGCTGCAAGATCGACGGGTAAAAGCATTCATTGAGAAGGACGCCGGGATGTACGACGCGGTGAATCGCGGACTCGCAAAAGCACAAGGCGACATCTGCGCCTATCTCAACTGTGACGAACAATATCTACCCCGAACATTAGGCCGAATTTCCTCTTTCTTCGCCGCGCACCCAGAGATCGATATCGTCTTCGGAGATGTCCTTGTCACCGATCTCGGCGGAAATGCGATCAGTTACCGTCGCGCAATCCGTCCTTCCGCAAACCATATTCGTCTTAGCCACTTGAGTACCTTTAGTTGTGCCACGTTCTTTCGGAGACGCCTCCTCGACCAGGGTCATTGGCTCGATCCGAAATGGAAATCCATCGGAGACGCTATCTGGATTCATGGGATGTTAGGCGCGAACCGCCAGATGGCCATTTATCCGGAGTTGCTTTCCATTTTCACGCTCACCGGCACCAATGTGAGCACCGATAATCTCATCAGCGCAGAAGAGAAAGAGAAGTGGGGCGCGCAAAGCGATGCCCCGTCGCCGCTTCTTCGAAAATGGCACGTCATGCTGCACCGCCTCCGGAAACTAATGGCGGGCGCGTATCGCAAGCGCACCTTCGACTACGAAATCTATACACTCGACTCTCCCGATCGAAGGGTTCCATTTACCGCGAAAAGAGTTGGAGGCGCTTGGAAAATTAGATGAATTGCGTGCTCGATCATGTTTCCGTCACCAACAGCCGGCCGGTGCGCCGAACGAAGTCGCCATAATCGCGATCGGTCTCGTTTAGCTGGAAGTGTGATTCGAAACGCTGCCGGTTTCTTGCTCCCCACGCCGGCCACTCACTTTGATGTGCAAGGGCATCGCGCATCGCGCGGTCGATTCGGCCCGCAAGCGGGTCATCGGCTGGAAACACGATTCCGCCGTTGGCGTCACCAAGAACGTTGCGGTTCCCACGCCAATCAGTAGCAACGATCGGCAAGCTGAACATCATCGCTTCTACCAGAACCAAACCGAATGATTCGTAGGGCGCCATCGTCGGGAATACAAAAAGACCTGCTCGCTCAAATGCCTGCCATTTTTCAGCTCCCGTTAGGACGCCCGAAAGATAGAGCGCCTTTTGCAGCCCAAGACGTTCAGCGTCCATTTCCAATGTTTCCCAGTCGTAAGGAACGAGTGGCTCGCCTACCAGCTCAAGCCGCAGGTCGGGAAAGTCACGCAACACATTGCCGAAGGCTTCGAGCAGAGCGGGAGTGCCTTTGTCCGGGCAAAGATGACCAACGTATAAAATCCGCAAAGGTTCTCGGCGTGAAAAACCAGTCGGCACTGTTGTTGATTCGTCTTTGAGTCGAATCGGAATGATGTCGATCTTGCGAATGCCCACGCTTTCCGGGTCAATGCGGTTGTAAGCGGTCATCACAATCGCGCCATCGGCTCGCCGCATCAGCAATGCGAGAAACTGGTAGATAATACCGGGCTTCTTTAACTTTTCCGCGATGCCGGCGGCATGAAATTGAATGACTAGTTTTCTGCTCGCAAGTCGGGCAAAAGGTAACAAGCAAATGTCGCGAATAACCGGGACGAGATGTGGGCCGCCAGCTGGATAAAACAATAGATCGATGGGCCCCGCGATTCGAATGCGAAGCAACCGCCACAAGCAGCGAATCAGCTCCACGATTTTGCCAACGCTCGCGCGCCGCATCGTGTTGAGATTTCGGGAAAAGAAAAACGGCCAATGTAATGTTTCGAAACCGGTGTCCCTTTGCAGCTGATCCAGGATTTGAGCGATCATGATATTTTGCCCGCCCTGCGGGGGCGGAAGTTGTCCGGCGACGATGACGCGCTTTTTTTCCACTTTCGGTTTCCTTAATTTAACGGATAAGCGTGTAGAAGATGAAAGTGTTGGTCACGGGCGGGTCTGGATTTATCGGCACACATGTGGTCGATGCGTTGGCACGCGCAGGAAATGACATTCTCAATTACTCACTTCATCCACCGCTCAAGCCCGAGCAAACGCAATATTGGCGCGCGGGCGATATTGTCGATCTTGCAAAAACCACCGCGGCGTTTCGCGATTTCCAGCCGGATCATGTTCTACATCTGGCGGCGCGCGCGGAGTGCGATGAGAACACTACGGTCGCAAAGGGCTATCGCGTCAATACCGAAGGGACGCGCAACGTCCTCGAAGCAATTCGCGCCACGCCATCGGTAAGACGCGCGATCATCACTTCGTCGCAATTTGTTTGCGCGCCGGGGCGATTGCCGAAAAACAATACGGATTATTTTCCGGAAACCGTTTACGGCCAAAGCAAAGTCATTACCGAACAGCTCACCCGCGAGGCAAATTTGCCCGGCGCTTGGACAATCATTCGGCCAACCAATATCTGGGGCCCGTGGCACATGCGATACCGGCGCGAATTCTGGCGAGTCGTGGAGCGCGGCCTTTACGTCCATCCCGGCCGGCGCCCGGTCATCCGCAGTTACGGCTACGTCAAAAATGTGGTGCATCAGATTAAGCAAATCTTCGAAGCAGATGTCGATCTTATCAGCGGCAAAACGTTTTATCTGGGCGATCGGCCGGACGATCTTTTCAATTGGGTAAATGGTTTTTCCAAGGCGATAACGGGCCGGCAAGCGCGCGTGGTGCCGCGCCGGTTGATCAGCGCGCTGGCCTTGTTAGGCGACATTCCAACTTATTTCACCGGCAAACCGTTCTTGATCAACAGTTCCCGCTTTCGGAGCATGACAACAGATTATCAAACGCCGATGGAACCGACGTTCGAACTTCTAGGAGAGAATCCCTACACCTTGGAAGAGGGAATTAGCGAAACCGTCGAGTGGCTGCGCTCATACCAGGATGTCGATCGACCCGGCGGCGGTTCCTGACAACACGCGAATTTATTCTGCCGATGCGAGCGGGCGCTTTTGCAGCTGCGGCACTAGTTCGCCGATGAAATTTTGAATCAATTCGTCCATCTCTTTCTCAGTCCGGCCAAAAATCTTGAAGTCTTTGGTAATCGTACCGCCGACCGTAACATAGGCCCATTGCTGATTTGAGCCTTTTAACAGCCGATCGCGGATGTCGATCCACGTTCGCTTCAAGTGGGAAGCGGTGACATCCGAGTGCCCGACAAACCAGTAGTAATTCAGACTGTAAATGGAGACGGAACGGCCGCTCTCCGTTCGAATGTTTCTCATGTTATGCAATCGAGTCGCTTGCAACGGACCCTGGGAAGTTTGCAGCGAAACGGTTTTTGAATCTGCCACCGCCCATCCTTGCGCCGGCAGACAACGTTCGGGCCGATGAATACTCGTGTTCATGTCCGGGCCAGACATAACGACCGAGACATAGATCTGGTCACCACGGCTATTGGTGTAAAGCTTCTTGGCGAATCGGGTGTCGGGGCCCAAAATATCGCGCTCGCCCTGAGTGACGGGTTCTTCTTCGCCCTGCCATTCGCCGACGGACTGCGGTAGGGCGGATTCGATCGCCGCAGACTGAAACGGTACCGTTTTCGGTAGCAGGAACACCGAGCCCAAACCCAGCAGCAGCGAGGCCTGCAAGATCGCCAGCCTTTTAGTAATCATAGGTGACAGATTCTCGCTCGTGCGCGCGCGCGACCGCTTCACCAAATTTCAAATTGATGAGCTTGCTGAAGAGGAGCATCGCTACGAGCGCGATGGGAAAGAAAATATAGCCCGAGTAATTGTGATAAATCCCGGCCGCCAGCTTCGGGTCGATGAATCTAGCGACCAAAATCACCGTGAACAGACGTCCTATATTGCCGGCAATAGCAAAAACGATCGAGAACGCCAGAATCACTCCCTTCTTCCAAAGTTTCTCCTGGGTCAGATGCACGTAGATGGCGGTGATCATCGTCATGGCGATGAGCGATCGAATTCCGCTGCAGCCTTCGGCAATCGCGAAATTAAAGCTGTTGTCGGCCGCCGTCAGTGTTGTCCCGATCGCGTCGATCTTGATGCCGACGAGATTGGATAAAAAACCGATGACGCCGGTGATAATGAACTGAAGACGAAAAGTCGCCTGCTCGATAACCGCCACCGGAATCAAAAAAATCAAGAAAGCGCACGGGAAAAGAACGATGCGTGCGACTTCCTTCCCCCAAAGAAAGAGGACCGATCCATAGATCAGGAACGGCAAGGAGGCGAGAGCGAAGCGCGGCTGCAAGCAGCGCGCGCTCAAAACAAAAAGAAGAATCCCAATCGCGATAAAGATGAGTCCTTTATTTGAACCCTGTTTAGGCGCCTGGCGGATCTTCTCTCGATGATACCAGACCAGGCCGAGTGAGATGAACGGCACTAACTTTGAGTGTTCCTGGTTCATGGCTGGAGTCCACGCTTGCCAGGCCCACGCCGCAGTCGAACAAAGCCCGCTGACGAAAGTCCCCTTCACAAACAAGTGAAGGAAACCGAAAAAGTAAACCAACGTCCCGAGAATGGAGCAGAGCAGAAGCGCCGCGATCGGATCGCGTTTTACCCAGCGGCCGGCCGCTTTAAGCCAGTCAGCAAGGCCAAATGTTTTCGAGTCGCCCATCGATTTTCTATTCGTGGAGAGATTGTCAGCGGGTTTGAGCGCTCGCGCGCGAGAGATATTAGCGCGCAGCTTGAGCGGTCACCGGCTTTTTCGCCGGTGATTTCCGCGACATCTGATCGTAAATCCAGCGATAGGTCCGCTCCAAGCCGTCGCGCAAACGTGTGGAAGGTTCCCAGTCAAAAAGCTTTTTGATCAAAGCGTTGTCGCTGTTTCTTCCGTTTACACCTTTCGGCGCGGAAAGATTGTAGCGGCGCTTCAGCTTTACCCCCGCGATCTCCTCCACAAGATCGACAAGTTGATTGATCGTTACCAGTTCGCTGCTGCCCAGATTGAGCGGCTCGGCATAATCGCCCGCCATGATCATCTGAGTTCCCTTCACGCAATCGTCGATCCACTGAAAGCTGCGCGTTTGTTTGCCATCGCCCCAGATTTCGATCTCATGTTTTCCTGAAAGCTTCGCCTCGAGCACTTTCCGGCAAATCGCCGCCGGTGCTTTCTCCCGGCCGCCATCGAATGTCCCGTTCGGACCGTAGACGTTGTGATAACGCGCGATCCGCGTCGTGAGGCAGAAATCTTCCGAAAAATGCCGGCACATTCGTTCGCTAAACAACTTTTCCCAACCGTATCCGTCCTCCGGCATTGCCGGATAAGCATCCTCCTCTTTCAGCGCGGTCACGTTTGGATCGGTTTGTTTTTCCGCTGCATAAACACACGCCGACGACGCGTAAAAAAATCGGTCGATCCCGGCATCTTTGCTCGCCATGAGCAAATGCGTATTGATCAAAGAACTGATCATGCAAAGCGCCTTGTTGTTTTCGATGAAGCCCATCCCGCCCATGTCCGCGGCCAAATTGTAGACCATCTCCGCGTCGCGGACGGCTTCTTCGCACGCTTCCTTTTCGCGAAGGTCCAACTGTTGATTGTCGATCTTGTCGAAAACTTGAAACCATTCGTCGATCGGTTTCATATCAACCGAGCGAACGTCCGCGCCTTGCCGGATGAGGTCGGCGACAAGATGTCCGCCGATAAATCCGCCTCCGCCACAAACCACGATTTTTCGGGAACCCATTGGATGATGAGGGCGCTTAATTTCCCTCTGAATATACTTTAGTCCAGCAAGTAGTTTCGCAGTCCGCTGAGCTGACCGGCCGCTCGCAGCGCGAATATTGGATTGTTGACGAGATAACGCCGCCCGAGGCGTTTTGGTTCCTGGCTCAAGCGGAAAAGCCATTCCAACCCGCTGCGTTGCATCCATTTCGGCGCCTGGCGAACCCGCCCGGTCAACAAATCGAAGGCCGCGCCGACTCCGATGAAAATTGTCGCTTCCGGCAAGATCGACATGTACTGCGCCATAAATTGTTCCTGCTTTGGCGTGCTGAGTCCGACCCAAAAAAAATCAGGACGTGTTCCACGAACCAAAGTTTGCAGCTCGCCAATCTCCCCATCGCTCAACCGGCGAAACGGCGGCGTGTAGGTCGCCACGATTTTCACTCCCGGAAATCGCATCTCAAGTCCCCGCCGCAACTCTTCCGCAACTCCAGGCACACCGCCGTAAAAGAAGTGCCTGAACCCTTCCGCGGCCGAATGCTCCAGCAGGTTCAACATCAAGTCCGGCCCGTAAACGCGCTGGATCGATTGATGTCCTTGCCATTTTCCCATCCAAACCATCGGCATCCCGTCAGGCGTCACCAGCAACGCGTGATTGAGAATGTCGCGCAGAGTCGGATCGCGTTGCGCTTCGCTCACGCCATGCACGCCGGTCACGGCCACATATCCCCGTCTACCATCGCGCGCCGCTTCGAAAAGAAATTCGCGCGCTCGATCTTGATCCAGCACGCTGACGCCAACGCCAAGCACATTGACTCTTTCAATTTCCATCGCAGCTCAAACCTTCCGCCCGAATTTTTTCTCGAGTTCGGCGTGTGAAATTTGAATCATGGTCGGCCGGCCGTGCGGGCAGCAATAGGGCAGGTCGCAATCGAGTAGGTCCTGAATCAGTTTTTCGAGCTCGAGATAGCGCAGCGGGTCGTTCGCTTTGACCGCGTGACGGCAAACCGTTTTTGCGATCATGTCTTCGCCCAAACGCAAAGGCGAGCTGCTGTTGCTCGCGCTTTTCAGTTCGTCGATGACCGAGCGCATGAATTGCACGGCGTCGGCGGCTGCGACGAAGACGGGCAAGCTGTCGATCTTGAATGTGTTTGGGCCGAAGCTTTCGATGCCGATTCCCATTTTTTGCAAGATCGACATGTTGCGCTCGATCCATTCGGCGTCGCGCGGCGGGAGATCAAACGTTTGCGGGATGAGCAATCGTTGCGATGGCACGCCTTGTTCTTCCATTCGCCGGCGCAGTTCTTCGAAGAGAATTCGCTCGTGTGCGGCGTGCTGATCGACGAGCACGAGGCCATCGACGTTTTCCATCAGGACATAAAGTTTGTTGAGCACACCGATGATCTGGAATTGCTGTGAATTGGAGGGACGCGCACTGTCGCGTCCCATGATTTCTTGGGAAGACGCGGTTGTCGCTTTTGCGGCGGCAGCGAGCTCGACTGACTTTTCACCACGCAGGCCGAATTCATTTTCCAGCTGCGGTAGCTCACGCGGCGCGGCGACGGGAGATAAAATTTGGGACGACACGGAGGTCGTCCCTCCAGTTATTGGAGTTGGAGCACGAAACTTCTCCTGCCAATCGGCTCGATCGCTTTCGAGAGTCTCTCGCACAGCGGTGACGACGGCTTCGCGCACGCCGGCCGGATCACGAAAACGAACTTCGCGTTTCGCCGGATGCACATTCACATCGACAGCCGCAGGATCGGTCTCGAGGAAAAGAAACGTGACCGGATATTGTCCTTTCATCAGCGCGGTATGATATCCCTCGCGCAACGCAACGTTGAGCACGGGATTTTCGATGGCCCGGCCATTCACAAAAAGGAGCTGTTGATCGCGCGATTGCCGGCTGACTCCGGCGCGACCGATGAATCCCTTCACGCGCACCTGCGCCGACGAAGACTCATTCACCGGCAGCAGACGTTCGACCAATGCTTGTCCGTAAAGATCGCGCAGCCGATCGATCAGTTCCGCTGTCGGAGGCAGTTGAAATACGATGCGTTCTTCGCGCACGAACGTGAACGCGATCTCGGGATGGCCGATCGCCTGGAGATGAAGCTGATGCTCGACGTTGCGGCTTTCAGTATTTTCCGAGCGCAAAAATTTCCGGCGCGCCGGCAGATTAAAAAAGAGCGAGCGCGCTTCCACCTGCGTGCCGGGCGCTTCACCGCCATCGCGGACGATGTCGATCTTGCCGCCATTGACGATAATTTCGGTGCCGGCGACGGCATCCGGTTCGCGCGTAGTCAGGCGAAAACGCGAAACACTCGCAATGCTCGGCAGCGCTTCGCCGCGAAAACCGAGCGTAACAATCGCCTGCAGATCCTCGGCCGATCGGATCTTGCTCGTAGCGTGTCGTTCCAGTGAGAGCAACGCATCATCGCGATCCATTCCGCAACCGTCGTCAATCACTCGAACGAGCGAGATTCCGCCCCGCCGAATCAAGATGTCGATCTTACGCGCGCCAGCATCGATGCTGTTCTCGACCAATTCTTTGACTACTGACGCCGGCCGCTCGACCACTTCGCCGGCAGCGACCTGGCTGGCCACGGTTTCGGACAACAATCGGATGCGGCTCATCGGATGTTTGATGTTCGATGTTTGATGTTCGATTTCCAGAGCAAAGATCGACAATTACGGCGGGCGCGCCCGCGATCTGCTGCGGTTGACTTGGCTAGGTCGAATCGTAGTTTGGAAATCACCATGATTAACGTCACGGAGAACGCTGTCCGACAGCTGAAGAGTTTGCTGGCCGAGAAAGGCGAAAGCTCGGGCAAAGGTCTTCGTGTGCAAATCGCAAAAGGCGGCTGCTCCGGTTTGCAATACGAGATGACGCTCGATGAAAAGCGCCCGGGCGATGCCGTGACCGAACGCGACGGCGTGGAGTTTCTGGTCGATGCCGAGAGCGCCTCTTATCTGGAAGGCGCGACGCTCGATTTTCGCGACGGTTTGAGCAGCATAGGATTTCAGATCGTGAATCCGAACGCATCGCGCACCTGCGGATGCGGCACATCGTTTGAGGCCGCGCGGCCAGCTTGAAAACAAACCATCTTCGCGTTCTCCCCTGAAAATGGACTACGGTGTTTTTCGTTACGATGAGCCTTACGGCTACGGCCGGGCGCGGCGGCGCATCAATTATTTCGCGTGGACCGTCGCGATTCTTCTCCTGACTGGGTTCGCCCTGGCCGCGTGGATCGCGAGCTTTTACGTTTTCGGTCAGCCGGAGCGTCCCGACAGTTACCGCTTGTTGCAAAAAATGCACAAGGTCGACCCGCCGAAACGATTCGAGCTGACGGCCGCGCCGCACGGCGAATTCCTCGACGCGAAAGCGCTTTACGACCGTTACTCGGCGATGGGCACGGCCGAGTTAGCCAAGACGAATGCGGAATTGGCGCGCAATTACATTCGGAATTTTCAGCAGGTGCGCGGTCTCGTCCCTTACGTGGTCGGACGATATGTGGTGATGGATGCGCGTGAGCTTGGAGAACACGACATTTTCACTTCCGGTATGGTCGCGTTAACGAATGCGGTCGAGCACGGCGAATTGCTGATGGAACATCTTTACCCGGCCAGTCCGCAAGTGATGCCGTTAATGAAGCAAACGCTCAGCGTTGGTCTCGAAGTCAAACTGGAACGCACGCACGATCTTTCCGCCGTGATTCACGCGGAAAGATTGAATGATGGACGCATCATGCTCACGGCAATGCCGCTGCTTTACGGAACCTACACGATCACGCGCGGCACCGGTACATTCACACTCGAACCGCCGCTTACGCTCAATCTCGAAGCCGGCTGGCCGATCTACAAAGAGCAATCGCGGTTAAAAGCGGAGCTGCGTTACGCGGACAACCGCCGTAATTCCGCCGGCGCGGAAGCTCCGCCGATTCCGGGATTGACTCCAAGCGGATCGCCGCCACCTGCGCAAAACGAATTGGTCCGCGTGGAGCCGGCCAAGGCGGTTGAGCCGCAAGTTGCTCAGGGACCGGCGAAGAACGCGAAGCTTGCGGCCAAGCCAACACCAGCCGGGAAGCATGGCAAACTAGCGAAGGGCCAAAAGCCGACGCCCGCGCCGACGGTCGTGCCGAAAGCGCCGGCCATCGTGAAACAATCAGTTACCCCACCTCCAATGCAGGTGGCGGCGGCCATTCCGGTGACGGAGACGCCAGCGCCGGCAAAATCGCCGGTCGCCGTCGCAGCAGCGACGCCCGTTCCCGCTGCGAGCACGCCCGTACCGACAAAAGCGCCCATCGTTGTCGCAGCAGCTTCGCCCATTCAGGTTCCATCAGCGCCGCCAGTGGCTTCAGCGCCTCCGGTCGTGCCGACGCAACCGGCACCGATGGATTCCTCCGGCGCTTTGGCTTCAACCGCGGGCGGTGGCACGTGGAAAACTTTCCCGGCCGGGAAAATGCCGCTTGGACGTCTCGTCGCGGCTTCCGATTTGAAAGACCTGGCGGACCGCGGACTCGCGGGCGAACGCGTTTATTTGAAGGGTCAGTTCGTCGTCAATTTCTCCGACGCGAACCGTGCGGTCTTGCGGCCACGCACCCGTTTGGCGAGCGCAATGTTGCACCTTGGTGGCTCATCTACGCGCATCATTGTGGAATTTCCCGCCGGTTACCGGCCGCCAGCGCAAGGATCGGTCGTAAATCGTGATGAAGCGCGTCCCTTCGAAATCACGGAAGTGCGCAAGCAGGAAGATGGACAGCTCAACATCTTCGCGCGCGAAATCATGCAGTAATGCTGTGGTGGCAGGCGTCTCGCCTGCGTGGCTGCCAGTGCGACTCGGACCGCAGCCGAGGACGGCTGCCTCCACAGAAGCAGGCTTAGTCAGTCCCCTTCGTCTCGAGAATTACTTTGCCCTCGCTGATCTCGAACGTTTTCAGATTGTTTCGTTCCGTCCAGTAAGAGATGTAACTGCGCAGCGACCACGGATAATGCCAGGCCAGCGCGGCGTCCTCCACTATGTTGCCATTCACAATCACGTTGCTGATGCGCGCGTCCCCCGGGTCCCGGCTGGAAGCGGATTGCACAGTGCATTCGCCATTGACGTAATGCCCGCGTAACCATCTGGTCGTGTTCAGCGGAACACTGACCTGCACCCGCGCCACATTATTGTCGATGGTCACGTACGCTTTGCCGCGCAATTTCGGCTGTGACGCGATGAGTGCGTTCAGCTCGTCCGCTGTCATATCGATTCGCGCCGGCATATGCGCGCGCGCCAATCGTTCGAAAATTCTCCAATGCGCCAGCGCCAGCTGTTGTTCCTCTTCGCTCGCCGTATTCGCGGGCAACTCCACCTGCGTGGTTGGAAAGTAATTAGTTCGCAAATAACGAACAGCGTAAAACGTTCCGACGGCGAAGGCCGCGCAGAGGACGATAAGAAAAATCGTGAGAATGAGGCAACCCTTGGCGAAACAGCCTTTCTCCCTTGGCCGCGGCGGCGGCTCGATCCACATCGCGCTCATGTTTTTGGTTCGATGTCGATCTTGCGTTGCGCTTCGATCAGTTTCTCATACAGGCCGCGCAATCCCTCCGAAAGCGTCCGCGTCCCGCTGATGATCGGCATGAAGTTCGTGTCGCCACTCCAGCGCGGCACAATGTGAATATGCAAATGATCCACCACGCCGGCGCCGGCGCATTCGCCGAGGTTCAGCCCGATGTTGAACCCCTGTGCTTTCGCGACAGTGCGCAGCAACCTCTGCGCGTGGACAACCAGACCCCAAAGCTCGACCACCTCATTGTCGCCTAACGACGCCAACTCCGGCGTTTTGCGATAAGGCACCGCCATCAAATGCCCGGCCGCGTAGGGATAGCGGTTCATCAGCAAGAACGCGGTCTTACGCCGCGTAATGACGAGATGCGCGGCGTCATCGCTCGCCGTCGCCGCTTCCTCGAGAAACTTCGGATTGCGCGGCTCCTTCTCGAAATACTCGACCCGCCACGGAGCCCAGAGCGTTTCGAGATGCTGCTTGGGAAATTCGCTCGACATTTCCTCGCTTCTGTAACGGCGGTCTATGACCGTCGCAATCAATTTCAACGGGTCAGCAAAACGTAATTGGGACGATGGAGGTTTTTCCGCTGAACCGATTCAAATCGGCGCATCGAGCCATGCAGTTCGTCCATCCACTGCGCTGTTTGGTTTGCCGGAACCGCGAGCGCATCAATTTTGCCGGAGTCCCATTCCGCCACCGCCACGCCAGGGTTTAGGAAATGCGGCCGCGTCAGATAAAGCGGCAAGCCTTCATCGGTCGATCCTACCGCTTCGTAGCGCCAGTGATTCGCTGCCGCTTCCTCGCGAACTTTACGACCGAAGATCGATAATGCATCGCGATGTTCGCGATAACCACTCACGACTCTGCCCGCCGCATAACTCACACTAAAGAGAATGGCCAACATCAACGTCGCGCTCGCCCATCGAAAACTCCGCGCGCGATGTTTCTCGTCACTCAAGAACAGCCTCGCTTGCGCAGCGACTAACAAACAAAGCGGTGGGATAACTGGAAAAATCCGGTCCACCCTTTTCGAAGGAATGATCGACATGAAGACGAGTCCGCCGATGCTCCAACAGATCAGCCAAAGTGTGGCCGGCGACATCTCCTGAAGTGCAGCGCGAAAGCTCCAGCGCCGCGCGCGCAGATCGACAATCGCCAGCCCAATCACGAGCGCGCTCCATGGAAAAAATTTGTGAAGCAAATGGGGCAGATAGAAAAAGAAAGATTTCGCTCGATGCACGTGGCTGCCGACTTCACCGAAGCGCGCGAGAAACTCGCGCACGATCACCAGGTCATAAAAGCGCGGGACCCAAAGCCATCCCGCGATCGCCCAGATCAAAAATATTCCGAGCGACGCGAACCATGGCCACCAGCCGCAGCACGCGCTCGGACCGTTCGTTTTGCGGGCACGCCATTGATAAACGGCAACACCGGGAAGCAAGAAAGCGTAAACGATGGGGCCTTTGATCAACATTCCAGCCGTCAGCAAACCAAACATCCGCCATCGATCTCGCGGCGCCCACGGTTCGCGCTTTCTAATTTTCTCCCAGATCAAAAGTCCAATTAGAAAAATGACCAGGGCCAGCGGCATGTCCGAGCGGACAAGCGTAGCCAAACGCGGACTCAACAAATTGAAACCGAACGCAGCGAAGGCGATCAGGCCGGCCAGATTTCCGTAAGCGCGAGATGCGCTTCGCCAGAGCACGGCTGCGATGAGCGCGGCCGACAAAAGCGAAGGTAGTCGCCACGCCACATCCCAGGATCGTGTAATCATAAAAATCGCCGCTGAAATCCAGCCGATCAGCGGCGGTTTTGTCGCGAGTCCTTGATCGTCAGACGTGCGCTGATAAAACCAATGTCCCTCCGTCACCATCTCGTACGAAGTCCACGCTTGTTTGGCCTGATCGTAGTCATCGAGTTGCCAGGGCAGGTTCGCGGTCGAAAACATAACGGCCACCAGCGCGCTCAAAATCACCAGCGCAGTTCTGCTCTGGAGGAAATTTTCAGCAACGGACTGGTCCATGCCCAGGCGCCTCATTCGCGCCAAAGGACTGCGCGCACCGGCGCGCCATCACCGGACGCAATTTTCAAAGGCAGCGCCATGAAATTATAGATGCCGGACTTAACTGCGCTCAGATCGAGAGATTCGACGATCGCGATGCCGGCGCGATTGAGTGCGTGATGGTTGCGCAAAACTTTGGCATCGATCGGATCAACTGATGGCAGGTCGAGTCCGAGCAATCGCATTCCCCTCGCCTGCAACCATTCCACAACATCCGGCGCGATCACTGGAATGCGCTCGGGAAAAATCGTCGAGTCATTCCACACGCCAGTTTTGATCAACAGCCGCGCCGCCTTCGCGATGGCGGCGCCGTGCGGTTGAAGATTGTCGATCTTGATCTCCGGAAACTCTTTCGTGTTTGCGAAGATCTTTGCCAGATCGACAACTACGGCCGATCCGAAATACGCCTCGAGCGCAACTTGATCGATGGTCTTGCCATTCGCATCAAAATGAAACGGCGCGTCCGCGTGGGAGCCGTTATGCACGCTCGAGCTGATCGCGCCAAGATTTACGGCGTCGCCTTGCGCGATTTTTCGCGTCAGCTCGAAATGAAACGGTGTGTCGCCCGGCCATGGCGCCAAATCATCGGCGAGTGTGCGTGAGATGTCCCAAATCTTCATGTCGATCTAACGCGAGATTTCCTCGATGATCGCCGCGGCCGCGTTGTCGCTCGCGCCGCTTCCGCCTAACGAGCGGATGATTGAGTCAAAGTCCGACATCATTTTCTGGCGAGCTTGTTGATTGTCGATCAACCGAAGTGTCCCTGCCGCGATTGCGTCCGACTTCGCCCTATGTTGAATGAACTCCGGAACAATTTCCTTTCCGGCCAACACGTTCGGCATGCCGAGATGTTTCACCTTCACAACCGCACGACCGGCGACGTAGGTCGGCCAGGAAACTTTGTAAACGAGAACGAACGGCATTTCGAAATACGCTGCCTCCAGCGTCGCGCTACCCGACGCGACCATCCCGGTAGAGGAGCGCTGCATAAGATCGGTCGCGCGGTAGCTGAGCGCGGCATCGACATATTTTCGATGATCGACTGCCCGAAACCGTTGAGACATTTTGCGGATACAATCACTCAACTGTTGAGATGCCACTGAAACTTCGAATCGCAGATTTGGTTTTGCCGCACGAAGTTTGTTGGCGGCTTCGCTCATGACGGGAAAAATCTTTTCCACTTCGCGTTGCCGGCTGCCCGGAAAAAGCCCGATTAGATTGGGATCGCGTGAGATGTCGAGCTTGCGCGCCCGCAACCGCTCAATCATCGGGTGCCCGACGAATTTTGTCCGCAGTCCCGATTTGTTGTAGAGCTCGGCTTCGAATGGAAAAATGCAGAGCATCAAATCGAGATGCCGCGCCATTTCTTTGATCCGGCCCGAATTCCACGCCCAAACTTGCGGGCTGATGTAGTAAATGATCTTGCGCGCGATGCCTTGTCGATGCAACGCCCGCGCCAAACGCAAATTGAATCCTGGATAGTCGATCAGAACAACGGCGTCGGGTTTGACGGCGTCGATTCGATCGAGCACATCGCGAAATTGTTTGCGGAAGTATCCGTACTTGCGCACCACTTCCCACAAACCGACGACAGCCGCGTTGTCGATCCAATCGTTGAACTGCGTGCCGGCGTTCTGCTTCATTTGCGGGCCGCCGCGGCCAACGAATTGTAAATCGGGCTGCAACGCGCGCAGCGACCGCATTAAGGCGGCGCCGTGATTGTCGCCGCTGACTTCGCCCGCGACAAAATAAATTGTCTTAGACACTTTGACCGATCCGCTTCGTGATCTCGACCGCAAGCTCGAGCGCCGCGGTTGCTTGAAAGCCCGAGACGCGTGGCGCGCGACCGGTGCTGGCGCATTCAATGAAAGAGGCGAGCTGCCGTTTCAAAGGTTCTTCACGCTCGATCTCGACTTTTTCGCGTGAGATGCGCCCGTTCGCGCGCCGGTAAATTTCGCCGCTCTGATTTTGATAATCGAGCGAGAGATAGGCGTCCTCCTGAAAAACACGAATCTTGCGCATCCGTTCGGGACTAATCCGGCTCGAAGTGACATTTGCCACGCAACCGTTTTCAAACCGTATGCGCGCGTTGGCGATGTCTTCGCCTTTGCTCAACACTGGCACGCCGACCGCGTCGATGTTTTGCACGGGCGAGCGCACAAGATGCAAAATAATTTCGAGATCGTGAATCATGAGATCGAGCACCACCCCGATATCGGTGCTTCGATCCGGATACGGCGAAAGCCGATGCGCCTCGATGAAGCGCGGATGCGTAAGGCGCGATTCGAGCGCGCTCAAGACCGGATTGAAGCGCTCGACGTGGCCAACTTGTAAGATGAGGTGATCTCGCGCTGCAATTTCCGCCAACTGGCTCGCGTGCGCCGTGTTTTCAGTGATCGGTTTTTCGATCAGCAAATGTTTGCCGCGCTCAAGCAGCGGCTGGGCAACTTCGTAATGGGTGCTGGTCGGCGTGGCGACGGAAGCGGCATCGACCATCTCCGCGAACTCCTCGAGCGATTTCACCGCCGTCGTCCGATATTTTTTCGCGATGCTATTGGCCCGGGCAAGATCGACATCATAGACCGCGGCGAACTCGGCGGAATCGATCTCCGCATAGAGCCGCGCATGATTACTCCCGATATGGCCGACACCAACAACCCCGACACGCAATTTGTCCATCGCGCTTTAGCATTTTCTTTTTTTGGCGTTTAAGCAATCGTCAGTTCGTGCCAAACGACCGCAAACGCCTTCAGGTCCAAAAGACCTACAAGCTCTATATCGGCGGGAAATTCGTTCGGGGCGAGAACGGCCGCGTCCTTCCCGCTCACGGAACAAACGGCGATGTCCTGGCGAATTTCTGCCGGGCCTCAAAAAAAGATTTTCGGGACGCGGTCGTCGCAGCCCGCGCCGCCTTTGGCAATTGGTCGAAGCAAACCGCCTATCTGCGTGGACAAATTCTGTATCGCGCCGCGGAGATGCTGGAGATGCGGCGCGGCGAACTGGAGAACGACGTTTCCCGCGCAAATCATTCTCGAAGATCGACATCGTCATCGGAAGCCGCGCTAGCGGTAGACCGGCTGGTGCATTACGCCGGTTGGACGGACAAGTTCAGTCAAATTTTTGGAACGGTGAATCCGGTGGCGAGTTCGCATTTCAATTTCACGACGCCGGAGCCGACCGGCGTGGTCGTAATCGTTTGTCCGGATGAGCCGCCGCTCCTCCCATTTGTGTCGCTGGTCGCGCCGGTAATTCTGAGCGGCAATTGCGCAGTCGTGCTTCCATCGACGACAAGGCCTCTGCCCGCGCTCACCTTTTCGGAGATCATCGCCACGAGCGATCTGCCCGGCGGCGTAGTCAACGTGCTCGCGGGCGATCGCACCGAGCTGGCGCCGCACTTTGCCGGTCACATGGACGTGAACGCAATTGTCGATGGAAGCGGTGACGAAAAGAACGGACGCGAATTGCAAAAGGGCGGCGAACTAAATGTGAAACGTTATGTTCGTCGCGAGCTGGCGCCGGCGGAATGGCGCGGTCGCGAAGCAGAAAATCCGTATTGGATCCTCGACACTGTCGAAATGAAGACGGCCTGGCATCCGATCGGCTTGTGAGCGGAGTGCGCGCGCTCGTCCTTGTTCTCGACTCCGTCGGCATCGGTAACGCACCGGACGCAGCGAAGTACGGCGATGAAGGGGCAAACACTCTCGGGCATATCCTTGAACAAAGGCCCAATCTCTCTTTGCCAAATCTTTCCAAACTTGGATTGCCGGAAATCGTCGGCTCTTCACCAACGCAAGATCGACAACCGTATTTGGCGAGTTTTGGGAAAATGCAGGAACGCTCGGCGGGAAAAGACACGACGACCGGCCACTGGGAGATCGCCGGCGTGATCATTGATGAAGCGTTTGCCGTTTTCGAGAAATTTCCTGACGACCTCGTCCGCGAGATCGAGCGCGAAGCAGGCGTAAAATTTATTGGGAACTACGCGCGTAGTGGCACGACCATCCTGCAGGAGCTGGGCGCAGAGCATGTTCGCACCGGCCATCCGATTCTTTACACATCGGCCGATTCGGTTTTGCAGATCGCCGCGCATGAGGGCGTGCTGCCGATCCGAAAGCTTTACGAGATTTGCGAGATTGCGCGGCAGCATGCGGATCGATATCGAATCGGGCGTGTCATTGCGCGCCCGTTCGATGGCGCAACGGGAAGTTTCCGGCGCACGGCGCGCCGACACGATTTCTCGATGAAACCGCCGCGCACAATTTTGAATGCAATTGGCGAGGCGGGCTTCCCTGTGATCGGCGTTGGAAAGATCAGCGACATTTTCGCGGGCGAAGGAATCACCGAGTCGCACCCGACAGGTTCAAACAGCGACGGGATGGACAAGATCGACAATCTCTGGTCCGCGACAAAGGACGGACTGATTTTCGTGAACCTGGTTGATTTCGATATGATCCATGGCCATCGCCGCGATGTGACGGGATATGCGCACGCGCTGAGCGAGTTCGATCAATGGCTTGAAACATTTGTCGAGAAAATCTCTCCGAGCGATCTCGTCATTATCACGGCGGACCATGGCAACGATCCGACTTTTCGTGGAACAGATCACACCCGCGAACAAGTGCCGTTGCTGGTGATGCACAATCGCGAGTCGCGCGATCTCGGGACAAGATCGGCATTTTCCGACATCGCGGCGTCGCTCGGAGAATTTTTCGAATTGGCGCAGCCGTGGCCAGCGGGTTGCTCGTTTTTATCGACATGCACGTCCCGAGCTTGATCGAGAAAAAGCGCGACGGCGGCAAATTGACCGCCGAGGAGATCAAAGCGCTCATCGAGGGATTTACCGATGGCGAAATTCCCGATTACCAGATGAGCGCGTGGGCGATGGCGGTGTTCTTTCGCGGAATGACTGCGATAGAAACAAAACATCTGACCGACGCGATGATGAACAGCGGGCGGGTCTTGAAGTATCCGAAGGATTCGCCCCCGAAGATCGACAAGCACTCGACCGGCGGCGTGGGTGACAAAGTCTCACTCGTGCTCGCACCGTTGCTGGCGTGCGACGATGTGTGGGTGCCGATGATTTCCGGGCGTGGTCTGGGGATTACCGGCGGCACGCTCGATAAACTCGAGAGCATTCCGGGTTTCAACGTGAACCTGGACGAGAAACGCGCGATCAAACAGCTGGAGAAGATCGGCCTCTTCATGATCGGGCAAACGGCCGACATTTGCCCGGCCGACAAAAAACTTTACGCATTGCGCGACGTGACCGGCACGGTGTCATCGCAGCCGCTGATCGTGGCCAGCATCATGAGCAAGAAGCTGGCGGAGAATCTCGATCGTCTCGTGCTCGATGTGAAATACGGCAGCGGCGCTTTCATGAAAACGCGAAAGGAAGCGGAACAACTTGCCGCGGCGATGATCGAAGTCGGCGAAGGCATGAAAGTAAAAATGTCGCATTTGCTTAGCCCGATGAACGAACCGCTGGGCCGCGCCGTCGGTAACGCGCTCGAAGTCGCCGAATGTGTCGAGATTTTGCAGGGCGGCGGACCAGGCGACCTGGTGAAGTTGATTGTCGATCTTGCGGAAAAGGTATCGACCACTCCGCGCTCGAAATTGCAACAGCGACTGAAGGATGGGAGCGCGTGGAAGAAATTTGTCTCGTTAGTTTACGCGCAAGATGGCGATGCCACTGCTTTGGAGAAGATGACCAGTGTGCATCGCGCTCCAATAATCCAGCCCCTCGCCGCAAAAAAGAGCGGCACAATCGAGAAAATGGACGCGGAAGCAATCGGACGTGCGTCCGTGCTCCTCGGCGGCGGCCGGCAAAAAACCGGTGACTCGGTCGATTTCGCCGTTGGCATTTCCGGCCTGAAGAAAATCGGAGAAAAGGTCGAACCTGGCGAGCCGTTGATGTCGATCCACGCGCGGAACCGAGTGACGCTCGAGCAAGTGACGCCACTACTGGAGAAAGCAGCCGGAGTCGCTTGATCCTAACAAGCCCGCGTTCTGGCGACCGGCACCACTTTTCCGTCTTGAATGGGTGTTAACTTTGTGACCGCTGTCGCGTCGAAAGTCTGCTCAAAATAGCACTCCCATCCAGACGTTGACTGAATCGACATCTGAAAAATCTGGAGTTGTTTTTCCCCGTTTGTACGTCAGTCCGGCTGAGAAATGGTGGTCCTTGTCCAAATAGACAATGGGTGACACCTCGAAATACCCGTGAGTCGACTGATTGCCGGTCAACTCGGTACGAAGAGAGTAATCGGCGGCGAGCGCGAATTGCTTTCCAATCCAGAGGTCGGCGTGCAGTTTGAGAACGAAGCGACAGAACTCATTTTCACTCGGATCAAGTGCGCCCTTGTCGTTTTCAAGAATGTGACCGCCCTCAAAACCAATAAACGGCCGCCATCGAAACGCTAATGCTCCCGCGGTTTGTTCGATCCCAGCAGCCAATGATGGGATGGTCGGTGTATAATAGACATCTCCGCCGATCGTCGATGTATCCTGGTGTCGATCGGTTTCGTAGACGAATGAGATTGCCAACCGATGTTGAGAAACGAAGGTATCGAAGTTCGGCTGCAGATAAAGCGTCACGGGGAGCCGCGCGCTGAGAGAATCCTGCTCGGCCTTTTGTTGTGTAGATGTATGCGCTTCAAAGGTCGGCTGTATCTTCCAGTTGAAATCCCAGGACTCAGTCGAGCGGCCGCTATGAAGAAATGGAAAACCTTTGGGGTTAAGTCCTAAGGCGAGATCAAATTCGTAAAACGACGGTTCCCCCTCCGACTTCGTCCAGCTAAACTTGGCGGGCTCATCCTTGTCCTCAGCGGTCAGGAAGCTTTTGCGCAACATCAGGTAGTTACTGATATCGGTTAGGAGCGAGGGCTTGTCCTTTTCCGTTGCATTAGTGGCGTCTGTTTTTGCCGGGAGCTGGTTGCCATTTGCGTCGATTGCGTTGGCGGACGCTGCTTCGGAGGAGGCACACAGAGACACCGACGCTATCGATAAAAGACAAGACAGAGTCGTGGCGGCAAAATGGCAGATTGTTTTCATCGTGGTTGGCTTCTAGCTTTGGATCTTTTTCCAGACCAGGTTGATAAAATCATCCACGGTCGTGCTTTCGGCGACACCATCGTCATCGCCGATCGTTTCTCTTCCGCCGTGCGCGCGAATGTAATTATTGCTGCGTTCCACTAATCCTTCGATCGCGACGGCATCCATGCCCGCGCCACCGTGCCCGAGCGGTCCAGAATTGTCGGTCACCTGTTTATGAGTGATGAAAAATATTCGCTGGTGCACGAACTCCTCTGCTTCTTGTTTTGTCATAGGCTTTCTAAGGTTTGGCTTTCAACAGGATTCTACGTATTTGGTTCGTCGAAGTTTTGAATTGATACGGCGTTTTCCCGCGCCTGTGAAGGCTAAGCTCGAGTCTTTACTTTGCTTGAGGCCGGATGCTCGATCTTGAATCGCGGCATGCAGCCTCGCTTTCCACTAACGAAGTGAGCGCCGATTTTCCGCGGACGGCTGAGGGCGCAGGTGCAGCGCTCGGGATATCCCGATTTGCGCATTGTCGATCTTTGCGCGCAGTCAAGCGCCGCTCCAAAAAGTGAAGCCAATCTTGCAAACGGCCGTGGAGATTACCTAGGCCGCAAGCGTGCCCGGAAAATTCCCGAGCTCGGACTCGGGCAGATTTGCGTAGCTGGCAAATTTTCCATCCTGCAGATGATCGTCATCGCCGGCACCTATTCCTGCAATTTCAAACTGGATTCCGACCAGCGTGCCCTCCTCATAAGCTTTCTTGTCGTCCTAGGAGAGACCATCGTCGCCGCCGTCGGGATCGGCAATGTTGACCCAGTCGAAGGCCCGGCCGTAGCAGTGATAACTTCGCTCGGGGGCAACGGCGCGTGGACCCTTCCCGGCTAAATATTTTTCATGGAGCTCTTTTTGTTCGGCAACGCTTCTTGCTCCATAGTGGATAAGAGGATTCAAGCCCTGCTGGCGGCATTCGTCTAACCACTGCTTTGTCCGTTCGGCAAAGTCGGGTTGGAGTGAATTAATATTTTTCTCAGTTCGTTGGTCGTATTTTTCTTGCGACATATTAACGCCTCATGATCTGCGGTTGCATTGCCGTGGGCCGCCCCGCATACCAACTACTACGGAAGTTGAGGAACGAGGTTTCCAGGAAACGATTCGCTCAGCCCTTTTCAGACGCGCGAATTGTCCAAAAATCATCCGCGAGGTCGGAATTCTCCAAGTAGGCGTAAGGCATGGTGAAGTAACCTTTCATGCCCCAATTGGTGTCCCACGAGTTGCGGATGAGGAAACGTTTTTGCGAATCGTTGTATCCTACGGCCATGACCGCGTGGCCGCCGGTGTCTTTCTCGTTTTTCTTCGGCATGTTAAGAACGCCGGTCTTTTCTACTGCCTTCGATTCGAACGCTTCGTAAACGGTGAAACCGAAAACGAAAGGATAACCGTCCGCCAGACAAGTGCGCATTTCATCGAGCCCTTTGATCCGGTGGTAGGAGGTGATCCGGTGTTTTCTCGCTTTTTCGTAACAGGTTCGAGGCGGCCTCTTCTTAAACGTGACCTTATCGACGGCGTAGGGCCAGTCCCACTCGGGACAGACTCCTTGCTTGGCCAGCGATTTAATTCCATCGCGAATAAAAGCGCCGGGATCTTCATGGACGGTGCCTTCCATGGCACGTTCGTTGTAGTAAATGAATAATCGGCTGAGATCGACAAAGGCCGAGCCATCTTTCTTTTCCACAAACTCGAGCGCACCGGTAAGCGCATGCGCGGTGCAACTGCCGAGGCTCCCCTGATTGTCGATCGGCGAACATCCTTCGCGCAGATCAACTTTGCGCGGCACCTTGCGGATTTTCGGAGCGATGGCGGAATAACGGAGGTCACGATGGTCGGGCAGATCGGGCAGCCATCCGTACCAGTCGGGGGAACGTTTCTTAATTTTAGGAATCGCCATAGTTGATTTGCTAAGTTTCCGCGACCACGTCTATCCAATCCCCCAGCACCCAATGTCGTAAAGGTCGCCGTGCACGCTACCCTGGCCAGTCGCGAAGGTCAGCTTTCTCTTCAAGACATCATTGTAATAAGTCGGGTTAGCGTGATCAGCGACCACGTGCGCCACGATCTGCATCTTCTCCGGCTCGGACATTCCACCGTTTCCGATCCGTCGTTGAATCTCTGCGATCATGTCGTCAGTGACGCGATTTTGAACCGCGATATCGAAACAGAGCGCGAGCCCGGCTTCGCTTTGAAGACCGAAATCGTTCGCGAAGGGCAGACCGGCATTCCAATAGTGCTGCGCATGCGCATTTTCGATGCTCTGCACTTCGGGCGTGTCGCCCAGTGCCTTGAAAGCCGCCGCCCAAGCCGAGTCGATATTTTCGCCGCCGTTAGTGGAAATGCTCCGCGCCCAGGTCATTTGCGCGGGGCGAGGTTGCCCCAGGATGTTAACGATCTCCTCCTCGAGTGCTCCGAAGCTCGCACTGAAGATCGCCGAATGTTGCTCGCGAATCTCATCCAGGATTCCCTGCAATTCCCCATTCGCCCAGGTGAATCCGACGACGCCCCACGTAATCCCCTGCCCGTCGAAGTTCCCATTGGCTCCGCTGTAACCAGTTCCTTCCCACACTCCCGTCAACTGGAGCGCACGACTCGACAAGTCCGGCACGGGGCTCGCCACCAAAGCCGCCCAGACCTGATCGTCCACCACCGCCGTCGGTGCCAACCCCTGCGCCTCCTGCCAAGCCTTCAAAGCATTCACCGTGCTGCGCCCCCACGCACCATCTTCCGGCCCGGCGTCATGTCCGGCCAGGTTCAATTGCGCCTGAATCTTCTGCACGATCGGTCCTTTCACATTGCTGTAACCGGCTGGCGATTGTTTGAATGTCATAAGATCTCCAAAGCGTGCAAAGTCGCCTTCATTTGGAAACCTTGAATCCAAGGTAAGTGCCGGAGCTAATCCCCATCAAAGTCAAAAGCGTGTTATCAAACACCGGCATCGCGAGTTTGGCGAACACCTCGGAAACAAAGACAATCCCGAGTATCAGTGTCCAGACGACAATCTGAAAACGGTGAAATGTGATAACGCGGCCTCGATCCGCGCTGGCATCCTCCTCGCTCAGGAGATCCAACACCAGCTGGCTCCGGTTTTCCTTACGCCAGTCTTTTAGGTCGGCTTTCAATTGTGCCACTCTTTCTGCCCGCGCCTCGATCTCTGCGTCCTTCCCGACCAGTGCCGCTTTGTCGCTTGGATCAATTTTTTTTCTGTCCGCCTTTGCTGCCGCCAGCGCTCTTTGTGCATCTTTAATCTGATTGGGGTAAGCGGCTTTTGCCGCTTCGTTCTTGGCAGCAGCACTTGTCGTCCCTTCGTTCTTGCTAACGATCACCGATCCTAGCGCTGTCCCGGCGCTGATCCCGATCAAGGTTAAGACGGTGCTGTTGATTGTGTCGGTATCGCCGCGTCCGGTGATAATCCAGATAAAATAGAACGCGCCGATGACCAGGAAGAACCAGAAAGCCATTTGGCATCGGCCCAGACTAAGGGGCGGCAAGCCGTCCTCGCGCACGGGGCAGGTTGTGTCACGGACTATGCCGGAGCGCACCAACAGGTAGAGAAAAACAACGATGGCAACGCCGAGCAGGATCAGCCCGAACATGGTCCATCCTTCCCATGCGATTAAATTAAGATGGAACTCTAAACGAGAGTCGGTTGTCTTCGCTCCCTCGGGCAAGGCCATCACATGAGCGATATTTTTATTTGCGTCGTAGATCCCCACCGCCAATTGCATTTTGGGAGAGGTGCCGGGAGTCCTTAACACCGGGTCCCAATCAGCCCGGTTTACCTTGTCCGATGCATCGCGCTTCAAGGTAAATTCGAGCCATGACCTGTCCGGGGCGGCCTTCCTTTGCTCAGGATCATTCGGATACCACACGGGATCATCCTTGAGATATCGCGTCGGGTGAAGCGATCTCATTAAGTGCTCGCCGATGAAAAGGTTCAGCTTGGGCACTTGTTGGACGACGAGCGCATTTCCTGTCTCTGCGCTGTCAATGACCTTATCGGTCTTGAGTTTCTCGAGCCAAGCCGCCAGATTCCCGACCTCCAGGCTAACGACATCCCCGATCTTGGCGACACAGCCTGTCCCGTGCTTAATGTTCGAATGCGGCCCGCACGCCACTTCTTTGATACCGGCGGCCGCGCCTCCCTCACCACCGAAAACAACGTCATTAATGAAGACCGGCGTCTGCCCCTGTGCAGCCGCGCTTAACACAATGAATACCGCAAGCGTAAGCAACCGGCACGCATGCAGTCTCAGGTGGGTGCAACCGGGCCTCTTGGTCGTAGGCCTGAGTGCAGTTGTATACGAAGCTCGCGGAATCTCGGTAAGGAATTGTTTGAACATGAGCAGATGAACTGGGGTTGGGTTTCGAGGATCAGTAGATAGTCAGCGAACTTAGAAACAATTAGAAGCCGGAACATGCGCGAGCGATCAGGCGATCGAGTTCCTCGGCAATCTTAGGTGCGGTTTTGTCCCAATAATGAGTGTGATCGCCCGCTCCGATACAGAATTCGCGGCGCGTGTTGTTTCCCTCGAGGGGATACTCGGCAAAACCCCACTGCGTTTTGCCGATGTCGGGATGCCAGAGATAGCGGCCCACATAATCGCCGCTACGATAGGCATTGACCCATTCCGCGATTCCCAAGTGCGCTGGGTCCGGGTGAGTGCCAGCCCACTGCGCCGAGTTATGCCTGGCCCACGCGTATTGATGAGGGAAGCGCAAGCTATAGAGTTGCCGTAACGGGCAGCCCATCGTGAAAAGATAAATCTTGCGATCCGTCAACTGCGTAAGCAAAGCGTGCTTTTCGACCTGCAAGAAGCGCAATAGCTCCGTTGCGATGACTGATCCCTGGCTGTGAGCGATAATCACTAAAGCATCGTAACGGCCACCGTCGCGCGGATCGCGCCAGCGCGCGAGATACTCCAGTTGCGAAACGCACCGGGCGCTGATGCGCGCTTTCGGATTGGAATCTTTCGGATGGAGACGCAACCAGTTGGCGACATCGAGAGCAATGTCGATTGCGCCACGCGTCCCGAGGGCAAGAAATCGGAATGGACCTTGCGAAGCAACAAGCATCAACCAAACAGTCAGACCAACGATCGATAGGATAGGCGCATTTTTTAAGCTCTTCGGCTCAAGGTCGAAAAATGAATTTCCCGTAAGCAGGCACCAGATAAGAAGGGCAAGGATGAGAAGAGTGCCGACGAAGAGGACGAGCCGGACGAGTTCGCCTGGAACGCGCAGCGCACGGTAGCCGGCAGAGAGTGCCTCGCCCAGCCAGGTTGAAGCCTCTTCCGTCTGGCCGGGAGCGTTCTTGCTCGTGATGGCCGGCAACACCGACCAAACAGCGATCACCGCGGAAAGTGCGAAAACGATAAAGAAAATCGAAAACCACCCGGAAGCGAAAGCATTGATAAGACTGCTTAAGACTGTGACCGTCGTTGTGTTCGAACCCAAATGGAAAAATGACACCGGGTAGGACCATAAAGAGGCGTCGGAAAATACGATGGCCGGGTCGTGAAATTTGGGCCACCTATTTAATCCCACGTTCAGCCCCTTCCAGACAGCGAGACTGGCCAGGAGGGTAATTGCGATCGGCAAAAACAGGGTCAGATTTGCCGTCCAGATCGCGCGGCGCGCGGCGTCCTGATCGGGCTCCGGACAATCGGCGGTTGCAAATCTCGCCACACAGAAACCGGCGACAGAAGTGAATAACGCAAATATCAGCGCGATGAACCACACGAACACAAGGACAATGCCGATCCAGCCCGCGGTTTCAGCAGAGGCGGCAAAAATGCGGTTCGCCATCCCCGACGCGACTTTCCCATACCGGACCAGCTCGATCGCGTAAGCGATCGAGACGCCCAACAGACATAGAGTTCCAGTGAGAAGCGCGCCAAGAACGCGACGGTTGTACGCCTTCATCGCCCACCAGATCAAAGCCGCCATCAGGAGCCACCACCCAAATGCCAGGATCGAATATAATCCGTAGCCATCCTTAATTGGGATAAGCCAATATGCGCCAAGCGCGCCGGCCGCGAGCGGAAACAATAGCAGCCACGGCCAGCGTCTGCCGCTCGCTTTGCCGGCCAAGAGATACGTCACCGCCGTAGCCGCAGCAAGGGTACTCAAAACCAGGACAGCATTGGCAACCTTATGATTCGCATTCTGTATCACTTGATACGGCAGCAGAAGGGCAAGCAACCCGAGCAGGCACAAATTGAGCGCGGGCACCGCCAACGTCAGTGCCCGTTCCGCGTTGAGCTGAAAGAAGGAAAACGGTTTCCACCAAACGCTATACGGAAATGCGGCACGCGCGAAGTCGAGACTCTTACGTCCCATGCTGCAGAGGTAGGCAAGGAGCTGATAAAAATCCACGAGCACGCGCAACGCTGCGGAACTGACGCGAGAGAGATCCGCCCAGTACATTTCATAGAGATGCACTTCGCAGGCTGGGTTTTCATTTCCCGATTCGCTCGACGGGCCTCGGGTTCCGCTTAGTTGAATGGTTTCGTAGACACTGTCCGAAGTCCCATAATTCAGGTCCGCCTCGCGCGGTGAATAATCCGCCAGTTGATCGCGCGTGTATTGGTGATCCAGAGTGTCTGTAGAAGTTCGCTCTTCGGCTTGTACGATCGAGCTCTTTGACCTCAGGGCCTCTTGGATTGTCTTTGCGGCCGCGCTTTCTCCCTTTTCCTTCTGATGAAGTTCTTTGAGCGATTGAGACCGTGGATCGAGGCTAAAGAACGACGCAAACCGGCGTGCCCGGGGCTTTTCTTGAGGCAAGGATGGTTTACCGGCGGTTAATACTCCCTCTACCGGGATCCGCAATTCCGACTGCTTGAACTCGGAATAAATTCGCCCCTCATCCGTGCCTGGCAAACTAAGCAACATCGCGGCGATCGCCTGTGCAGTTTCGCGTGGCTTCTGATCTGCCACGCCATGAAACGCAATGACGGCTATGCGCCGTTTATCTCCTCGACCTATTTCTTGAGTGCTGGACATTTGTTGGTTGGGGTTGGTGGATAGCTATTGGCCTATCCGGGTTCAGGGGTTGGTCGTATTAGATCTAGGAGTGGGCGTGGGTGTCACTGCGGGCGTGGGTGTCACTGCAGGCGTAGGTGTCACTGTAGGCGTAGGCGTCACCGTTGGCGTAGGCGTAGGTGTGCCTGTTGACTTGGTCTCAAATACTTTCAAAGGCTTCGCGTTGGATATACCGTCCTCCGAGATAACCACCAAATGGGCGTACCCGTCAGCCTCCGCAATCACTGGACCTTCCGAAAAGGCCGCGACTATGGTCGAAACCTTCCCTCGATCCTGCATCGAGAATGAAGAGGCTTCTTTCCCGCCGAGAATCACCTTTGTAGCATGCCCAAAGTTACTACCAGTCATCACGATCGAACAAGATTCGTGACTCGGCACTCGAGACGGTTCAGTGGTATCTACGATTGGGGCATCCTTGAACTCTTGTCGCACATTGATTACCGCATTTTGCGGACCACATTTGGCAGAAAGTTCCAACGCGTCGTTGCGCAATCCACTTAGGATTGGATCGTCAATTCGACCGTCATGAGACGCATCCATCTCGTCTATCATTCGGTTCAATGTGCTGACGTCTTCCGTCCAATTCATACGCATAGCAAAAGTGTTGCGTTTCAAAGGAGTGTACAATCGCTTGTACCAGACGGTCAGTGGTGGTCGATCCTTGATGAGCCAACGAGTGGAAATATGAGCCACAACACTGTCGCAATGATAATTTTCAAATACTTTATCCTTGGTTACGACGGTCACTAATACTGGGAAGGCTGTCGGAGCGAGGATGTTGGCGGCCCGGCTCTTCCGATATGCCGGGTCCGCCTGCGCCGTGAATGAAGGCGCAAAACGAAACCCGAAGGTTCGTCCCTCGGTATAACTATTAGTAACTGTTACCGGAGCGCGAGTAATAGAATCTTTCTGATAGCGACGAACAAATGTAATCAGTTCTTGACCAAGGATACTCAATCCTACAGTCGGATACGCCGCCCTTAGCTGCGCAGCGAGGGCGGTAACCTGACGATCGCTGGTCCCCAGTTCCAGATTCTGCGCATCTAACAGAGGGAGCACGCTGAAGACGAGTGGATATTCCTGGTACTTCTGCGGGAGAATGCCGGGGGAAGCTTGGCTATCGTAGTATTCACAAGTAGCCGTAAGATCTGCGATGTAGTTCTCTCGTGTTCGCCAGCCCGGGTTAACGCTTACCTGAACAATAGCAAAGGCAATTGAGTAATCTTTGTTGACAAATTTCTCGACGGGCGGACTAGCCATTTTTGTCAGAATACGCTCAGTCAGCTTGTCATTTACCCCTAGTAAAATAGCTGCCCTACCAGGAATTCCGGTTGGCTTCGCTACGGCCTTACCTAAAAAATCTCCCGGGGCAGCAGTAGTGCCGCCAAGTGTGTTGCTGATAGTGATATCCGGAATTTTCTGCTTAGTGAAATCGACACCGCCACTTGTCGCGGGGGCAGATTGCGCTGCACCTGTTGGATTCGCCGGAGCCACCGGTGTTGCCGGTGTTATATCAGCGGCACCTTGGCCTGTGAATGACGTCTCAGTTGATTGGAAGCTTCCTCCTGCGACGTTCCCCTGTTGATACTTGATGTAATCTCCCACCGTCGGAAAGTCCGACGGATTTTTATCCAGTTTGAACTGATCTTCGACCTTTATAACTATCGGAACCGATGCCGTGACAACTCCCCATTCTTCCACCTTGTTGCGAAGGCGTTCGATACAAGACTCCACTCTCTGGATATACGTCGTGTTGGATGCGCTAGCTTCGATACGCACACGATATTCGCTGCGAGTTTGCGTCCCCGCGCCGGCGAAGACGGCCGAGCCAATCGTGAGGGGTACGCCAATAGCGATCAGGGCGAGGGTAGCTAAGGGGCGTGTCATCGGGGCGTTGCTTCTTTTAACTCTCCTCAAGTTCGCAGCGTTTTCCTGCGACAGCGTCGCAGCGGGGGATGCTTTATAAGGGGATTTCAAAAACTTTGTCGTTTCGCGAATCCGCGCCCCCCACGATCGCGAAGCCCTGCCCGATTTAGGTCTACTGGAATCGGCCAAGCTTTGTAAAGTAAAATAGAAAGAAATCGTCGCACCTCGGCTATTCGCCCACCGAGAATAGCTTGTTCATTTCTAGCTTCTACGGGAAGTGGAGGACAACGTTCTCAAGTAATCTTCATGGTTAGTTCATTTCTTAACAACCATGCGCAGTCATTTGGCTGCAGATCGGCGGCTTTGTTCTTGATGCGTCACGATCGACGTTTTTGAATCCGCGCATGCTGCGGCTTGGTTCAGCTTTGAAAGCGCAATCGTAATAAAATGATAACGAAACATTGCTTGTGTGATCCTGAAATTCGCGTGCGGTCCCTCGCTTTGCTCGGGATGACAATCCTAGCGAGCGCTGCGCTGGCACAATCGCCAGCGCCCAAACCGGCGGTCGATCAATTGATTCCGTGGCTGCTGGATGAAGATCGACAACTGCGCGGGATTCCGTTCAGCGAAGTGATTGTCGATGTTACGGGGAAGAAAGTGCTGCCTTTCGATTCAAGGAACGAAATCGACCAGCGCGTCGCCAAACAGGTCGGTGCCGCATGTGATAGAGCGATGAAGCAACTGAACGCAAGCGACAGCCCCATTCAAAATATTCAGCGTATCAACGAAGTCAGCAGCCACTTCGAAGATGTGTTGCGCGGCTTGTTGAATTCGAGTCCAGGGTTGAACTGCGATTTTCCGCGCACCGCCGATAACAAAATCCAGCGCTCGGGTTATCCCGACTTGCGTATTGTCGATCTTGCCAGCAAGCGCGTCTTTTATCTCGATCCAAAGCTTTACGCGACGGGAAGCCGGGAGAGCAGTTTTCGCACGTTTTATTTCGAGCCGAAAGTCGCAACGAACAAAGTGCGCGATGACGCCGTGCATCTGGTAGCCGGATTCGAGCACGAGGCGCGTTCGAACGGCCGTTGGAAATTCACGCGCTGGGACATTGTCGATCTTTCGCAGTTCAAAGTGAAGTTGAAGGCGGAGTTTCAGGGCAGCAATCGCGATATCTACCGGCCGGAAGCGATCGTGGCGACGAGCGCAAAGTGAATTGGCGTTGCCGACACGCGCGGTGGAAGCGATGTTAGCGTCGATGATTGCGCAAGCGTCAAAGGCAGAAGCGTTGCAGTTCGATACGGTTGATGATGTCGTGAGCGACATCGCGCAGGGGAAAATTGTGATTGTGACCGACGATGCCGACCGCGAAAACGAGGGCGATTTGGTGATGGCAGCGCAAAAGGCGACGCCGGATGCGATCAACTTCATGAGCAAGTACGGTCGTGGGTTAATTTGCGCGCCAATCTCGAACGAGCGCGCAGAACAACTCGGCTTGCAAAGAATGGTGAGCGAGAACCGCGAGATGCATCGCACCGATTTCACCGTCTCGGTCGACGCCGCCAAGGGTGTCACGACCGGAATCAGCGCGCATGATCGCGCCAAAACAATCGCCACGATCGCAAATCCAAAATCGACCCCGGACAATCTCGTGCAACCAGGTCACGTTTTTCCACTGCGGGCGAAAGACGGCGGAGTGCTGCGCCGCGCCGGTCACACTGAGGCCGCTGTCGATCTTGCCCGCCTCGCCGGGCTCGAACCGGCCGGCGTGCTTTGCGAAATTTTACACGACGACGGGACGATGGCGCGCTTGCCCGAGCTGATGGAGTTTCGCCAGAAGCATGGGCTGCGCATTTGCACGATCCAGAGCTTGATCGCGTATCGCCGTGTTCGTGAAAAACTGGTCGAGCTCGAGCAGGTGGTGAGCTTGCCGACCGACTATGGCGATTTCGATCTGCACTTGTATCGGGCAAAGCTCGATGGCATGCATCATCTCGCGCTCGTCAAAGGCAAGATCGACAAAACGAAACCGACGCTGGTGCGGGTGCACAGCGAATGTCTCACCGGCGACGTGTTTGGCTCGCGCCGATGCGATTGCGGAGATCAATTGCACGCCGCGCTGCGGCAGATTTCCGAGGAAGGAAACGGCGTATTGGTTTACATGCGCCATCAGGAAGGGCGCGGCATCGGATTGGCGGCGAAAATTCACGCTTACAAATTGCAGGAGGAAGGCCTGGATACGGTGGAGGCCAACGCCAAACTCGGTTTCGCCAGCGATCTGCGCGACTATGGTCTGGGCGCGCAAATTCTTTTCGATCTCGGCGTGCGCAAGTTCCGTTTCCTAACCAACAATCCGAAGAAAGTCGTTGGGCTCGAGGGCTACGGCATTCAAATGGTCGAGCAGGTCCCGATTCGCAGCGAAGCAAATCCCCACAACGCGAAATATCTCGAGACGAAAAAAGTCAAAATGGGCCACTTGCTTTAAGTGACCGTTCGAATCGTCAGCGCGCAGTCTTCCGCTCGCTCGCAGCAGGCATAGCGACCGCTATTCCTGCGAGAAGGAAAATAATCGCAGCGGAAAACAGGCAATAGCGGCAAAAAGCATGCAGCACGAACGCCTGCACATAGAGCAGCCAAAACGTAAACGCGAACATCATCCAAACGATCAGCGCAAAAAACATTCGCGCTCGCACGTAACCGAACAAGGCGAAAGTCGCGCAACTAAAAACCCCGAAATACGCCAGCGCGCCCAACGCCGCCACTGGAACTCCGCCGATCCGGGCGTAAGCACTGCCCAGCACTTCGTAGCAGCTGGCCGAACCACCGCAGACAACCGTTTCGCCGGTGAACGCCATCACGCTCAGATAGATTGACTCGGCCAGGCCGACCAGCGCCGCGACCCCCGCGGCGCTGTAAAGAATGATATGAATTCGAGTGGCAGACATTGCGTTACCCAGACGGATTCTTTTTTTCTTTCAGTTCGGCGTCGACCAGAGAACGCAGCTTCTCCGGATTAATCGAAGCTGGATCAACCGCGCGATTGTTGAGGAAAAAAGTGGGCGTATTGGTCACCCCCAGCGAAGCCGCCTGGCGTTGATCGGCCGCGATACGCGCTTTGACCTCCTCGCTGTCGATGTCTCTTTTGAACCGGCCAAGATCCAAACCAATCATGCCGGCATAAGCCTGGAACAAAGCGCGCGAGTCCTCCGATTTACTCCAGACCGCTTGCTCCTTATAAAGCAGATCGTGCATTTCCCAAAAACGATCCTGCATGCTGGCCGCTTCAGCTGCGCACGCGGCGGCTTGGGCGTGGACATGAGTAGCAAGCGGCAAATGGCGAAAAACCACGCGCAATTGTGACTGATAATCCTCTTCCAGTTTCTTGATTTCCGGAGCGATTCTCCCGCACGGCGGACATTGGAAATCGCCAAACTCCTCGAGTGTAACTGACGCCTTGGGATTTCCGCGAACGTGCTTCGGTTCACCACCCTTTCCCGACATGGTCAGCGTCGCCGGTCGCTTCGCGCGATACAACATCGCTCCGCTGCCAACGGCAAGGAGCGCTACGGCGACAACAATGATAAAGGGAAGATATCGTTTCATCGACAATGCGCGGTAAACTTCGGTTGGCGCAGAAGGTTCAGTGTGGAAGCGAAGTCGTCAAATCCCGGGACGGATGTTGCTCAAACCGCGATGTTAATGCATTAAGGCATACTCATGTCGACCGTGATCCAGCCCCGACCTCGCCTTGTCGGCGGCAAACGCCGCTTCACGATTGTGGCGAGCCATTTCAATGCGCATTACGTGCAGGGTCTGGTCAATCACGCGACGGAGGAACTGCGCGCGCTTGCCCCGGCCGCGAGCATCGCTTTGCACCAGGTGCCCGGCGCCTTTGAAATTCCAATCGTCGTGCGCGAGCTCGCGTCGCAAAAGAAAACTGAAGCCATTATCGCCATCGGTGTCATTCTCAAGGGAAAGACCAACCACGCCGAAAATCTTAGCCGCTCCGTCACCGATGCGCTCCAGAAAATCGCGGTCGAGCACGGTGTCCCGATCATCAACGTCGTGCTCAGCTTCGAGAATGAAACTCAAGCGCGCGAACGCTGTTTGGAAGAGAAAATCAATCGCGGAACAGAAGCCGCCCGCGCTGCCGTTGAAATCGCCAGCGTGATGGCGGATTTGCGGGAAAAGTAATCACATGGGTAAACGCCGAAAAGCACGCGAAGCTGCCGTTCAGTATCATTTCTGGCGCGATCTCCAGCATGGCGAAACACCCGAGCATTTCGATGACTTCTGGGAATTTTGTCCCGTCAAACCCAACGTGCGCGAATTCGCCCTGCCCTTGATCGAAGGGATGATCGCGCACCTCCCCGAAATCGATGACCGCATTCGCAAGTATTGCGAGAACTACGAATTCCACCGCATCTCGCCGGTCGATCGTAACGTGCTGCGACTCGCCATCTACGAAATGCTTTACCGCGACGACATTCCGCCGGTCGTTTCGATCAACGAAGCGATCGAGCTGGCCAAAACTTTCGGCGGCCCCGACTCCGGCCGTTTCGTCAACGGCATCCTCGACCGGGTGAAGAACGATCTCTCGCGGCCTTTGCGTGAAGCGGCTCAAAAAACAGATTCCGACGGCGCGAAATAGCGATTGTCGATCTTGCAATCGCTGCCGCGCTCCAGTGCATGAATTTCTTCCAAAACCTCGCCCAAACATTTTCCGGTAAACCGATCGATTGGGACGAGCTGGAGGCCGCGCTGATCCGCGCCGATCTCGGCGTTCCCATCACGCGCCGGATCATCAAACGCTTACAGGAACGTGAGGCGTGGTCGCTGCTCGGCATCAACAACGTCATCGAGGTCGCGCGCGAAGAAATATTGCGCGTACTTCCAGCGCATTCAGATCCGATTGAGCCGCTCGAAGGAAAACCAAAAGTTATCTTGATTGTCGGCGTCAACGGGACCGGCAAAACGACATCGACCGCAAAGCTCGCGCACTATCTCCAGGTAGGGGCGGTTGACCCCAACCGCCCGCCGCGCGTGCTGCTCGCCGCCGCTGATACTTTTCGCGCGGCGGCCATCGAACAACTGGGGATTTGGGCGGAACGTCTCGGCATGGAAATGATTCGTGGCGAATACAACGCCGATCCGGCGGCACTTTGTTACGATGCTTATCAAGCCGCGGGAAAAAAGAAAATTGAGTTTCTCCTCGCGGACACTGCCGGCCGTTTGCACACCAAAGCGAACCTGATGGCCGAGCTTCAAAAAATTAAACGGACGCTCGCCAAACACGATCCGGAGGCGCCGCACGAAATTTTTCTCGTGGTCGATGCGACCACTGGCAGCAACGCGCTCAGTCAAGCGCGCGAATTTCATCAATCGCTCGGTCTCACCGGTCTGATCGTGACCAAACTCGACGGTTCCGGCAAAGGCGGCATCGTCGTCGCGATTCAGGATGAATTGAAAATTCCAACGCGCTTTGTCGGCACCGGCGAAAAGATCGACAACTTCGCGCCATTCGACGCGGACGAATTTGTCGGGAAGATGTTGTAACTTGGCAGAGCCTGGGCTCAGTCGCGCTTCTGCACTTGCGTTCGCAATCCCGCAACCGCGGGACGAGGTTGGCAAGGACAGCACTGGATGTGGGTGGCCCGTGTGTTGAAGCGTACGGAGATTAAGTTACGCAACGCGTTAACGAGAAGCTGAGACTCGGAAACACTTAGACCGGCCTTTGGTTGCCGTGCGTACGCCTAACGAGATGGAGCTCAGCTACGGCCACCGACGCCGAGCGTCAAATTGCAATGGGAGTGTCTTAGTGATGAAAAAAGTGAGCGCGGGACGGGTGGCCGTTGGTTGCAGCGATTGGTTAGGTCACCGGGGTGGACCTTCTATCTCTTCACCGAATCCCTCCGGCGCCTCAACATGACTTGTCGGCTTTTGCAGCGATACGCTGCTCATGCGCCACTGCCCGCCGGCACGCACGACCTTAAATCGTGCGGAGCCAACAGCTGCAGCTGCACCATAATGTGCACCACAAAGCACTTCGATCTGGTCGCGGCCAATAACCTCGACACCAAAAATAGGCATCCCGGAGCGTCTAGTAGCGACTAAGCGCTTCCGAACGAGTGCGACTGCGGTGTCGATGGCTGAGGGAGCGACCGCGCGAGTTTCGCCGTAAACCGGCGGCCTTCCCCGCGTAATGTCTGCGCAAGAACACAAAACCACGATTGCGCACGGTAGCAGAAAGTGATGCCGCATAGACCTAACGAGAACAAGCTGAGCCACCGCGAGCGGGAGCGCGCATGGCGGCAAACGAACTGTGGAAGATCGACATGAAGCTAGACATCGGAACGGCTCGCGGTTGGCTCCAGCGCTTGGTTAGGCCTCCGTGCCTTTCGCTCAAACGCTGCCAGCCTCCGAATCAGTTTCTTCTCTTCTGTGGTTCGCTGCTCTGGTGATATGTCACAGAGCTTGGCCAGCGCTTCACCGATCTCGAACATTTCCATGGTCAATCCTTTCCGTGGTGGCGTAATCTCACCGCGCTTTGAACCGAGCGTAAACTCTACTGTGGGCGCATCCATGAAAATGAATCTGTCTTCTTCGAGGCGCGTCCGCGAGAGCATGGTTGCCCATGCTCTCTGAACGCCGAGTGCAAGCTCGGCGCTGATGAGCACATCTTTCCTGGTTGTTCGAATCGGGTTGTATTGGGGTCGCTCCTCTCTATCGCCGGCGCACGCAATCCAGATACTGCGCCGAGATTTTGTGACTGTGATACGGTGAGACTGTCCGACTGTGTATACTGAGACTGCCCATTCGGGCTCGTAGAAGCCTGGCTCGTAAATCATCCGACCGAACTGCGCCGGCGTGACCAGCAGATGCTTGTAAATCAGACGGCGATACTGACCAGACTCGCCATTCTCGCGTCGCACCGGAAACAAATGGTCAGGCTGATCGCCGGAGGCGAGCAGTCTGACCGCCGCACAGAGCAGCAGCGCGGCAGTGACATAACGCGCTCTCATGGGCCTAACGAGAACAAGATGAGCGACGGCTGGCGGGAGAGCGCGTGGCTGCGGATTGCAGATGGAATTTCATGGAAGGTGAGGAATCGAAGCTGCCAGCCGTTCGCTCCATCGCATGGTTAGGTGCGCGCGTGGAATCACTCATGGCGCGCATAAAAGAAAACGACTCCGACGAAATACAAGAAACAGAGGCCGTTGATCGGAAGCATGAACGCCCAACCCATGTAGTACTCGCTGTAGCCTGCTCGGTGCGAGTAAGCAACCAGAGCCCAGACGCCGATGCCAGCCAGCAACTCGAAGACCCCGCCGATGATCATCGCCCGTCGCGCCACGCCACGTCCCCGTGTGGCCACCAGATAAACAGCCGGAATCAACAGCGCTCCGAAATACACGAGCGAGCCGATTACGAAGTCCATGCGGAGAGTGCACCTAACGAGAACAAGCTCAGCCACCGCTGGCGGGAGCGAGCTTTGCTACGGAATTTAATGTTGAAGTCATGTGAAAGCTAGACATCAGAACGGCCAGCGG